>Ga0307515_10008635_pt1 | contig 19827 bp, 4 predicted proteins | sample 17_EM_MG_FD_194513 | JGI IMG/M metagenome (GOLD analysis project Ga0307515, IMG submission 194513) | Populus trichocarpa ectomycorrhiza microbial communities from riparian zone in the Pacific Northwest, United States - 17_EM | ecosystem: Host-associated > Plants > Roots > Unclassified | place... | reverse complement strand
CGTACAAACGTCCGTACGAACGCCCATACAATCAATTGATCAATTGCCCATACAATTGTCCCTACAAACGTCTCTGCAATTGATCGCCCGACGAACGTCTACCGTCTGCACATCTACACGTCTGCACGCCCGCACGAAGCTCTGCACGAAGCTCTGCACGAAGCTCTACACCAAGCTCTACACGAAGCTCTGCACGAAGCTCTGCACGAAGCCCTACACCAAGCTCTACACGAAGCTCTGCACGGAGCTCTGCGCGAAGCTCTACACGAAGCTCTGCGCGAAGCTCTACACGAAGCTCTACTAAGGCTCTACACGAAGCTCTGCACAAAGCTCTACTGAGGCTCTGCACGAAGCTCTGCACGAGGCTCTGCCCAAAGCTTACCCCCTGGTGGTAGCAGAGGCACTCCGGGCCAAGGGAGGATATTTTTAAGGAAGGACCTAACTATAGCACCTTCTAAGTGTTGCAATAGCCTTAAGTAGTAGATATCTATATATCTGTATAGTTTTATCTATATTAGTAGACTATTTAATAAGATATAATATGTGCTTATGCTTTTAACAACGCGTTTTTTAACTTTAACGAAATTAATATTAGGACTAAGCAATAGCCGTATTATAAAATTTATACCATTTAGAAGCCCTAGTTCTTAAAAATATTATATTAACTTTTAGTAATAATAACGCGTTATATGAATGAATAAATTAGATATCCGCAATATCCGTTTTACGGATTTTGCTTATGCTTTTAACAAAACTCGCCAAAGCCTCTTAGACGTGATTTTGCAATTCGGAAGACGGCTTAGGTTATTCCGATGCTAGCTAAAAATCGCGTCTGAGCTCGCTGAGGTAACGTCAGTATATAGACCACGTAGTCTACCTTAATAGAATTAACAGTCACCACTATCCCAAAGAGCATATAATACTATACGTATTTCGTGCCCCGGGAAATGACTCACTTATATTATTAAATTAATACAAACACTAATCAGTAAGCGCGCATAGATCAGCAATTACTTAACACCTCCCCCTAAGCGATATATACGACAGCGACCACCTATTTAAAATCCTAGTACGACCTACTAGAAGGTCGGAAGTCGGGGATTACGGACCTATTACTAACTCTGTATACTTATTTAAGTCTTAGTACGGTTTACTAGAAGTTTATAAACGCGAATATAGACCCTTATAGAACTCCCTATCCTTAACCCTTTTAAACCTTAAACCCCTCCAGACCTTTTACGGAAACCCCTTACCCTTCTACAAACCATTACGGACCTATTAATCGCCTTTACGGACCATTGCAAGACCTTTTAAACTATTACGGACCCGTTAATTGATTTTACGGACCGTTATAAAACCTCCTCTACCCGCTATAAGCTACTACTACCTACTACAGCTTATATAGATATACTACGCTATATAATATGGTAGATATAACTAAGCAAATTAGTAAAGGTCAAAAGAAGTAGAGTTAGGGAGTTAACCTCACGTCTATAGACGGCGTTAACGACTATATTAATTTTAAAATCCTTAAATACGGACACTATAAGCTTCTAAACGACGACCTATAGAAGTAATATAAGGAAGACTTTACGGACTTTACGGAACCTATCCTTAAGGCTTATAACCCTACTGCCATCTATAACCTATAAACCCTCTTACATCACTAAGGTGTATAGGTTAAAAAGGATAAATAAGTCACTATTATACGGTCCTTATACAATATAATATAGGAGGAGGACTAAACAGAATAGACTAAAGACGAAATCCTAGACTAGGTTAAAGCCACTAATAAACTCTTTACTTCTCCTAAACTTAATAGCACTACTAGCCTTATACCTAACCTACTTAACCAAATTCGTCCTATAAACCTAAGCGATTTTAGAATTAATTTTACGGGCTAAAGTATACCTAGTACTTAAGTTATAGACTATAATACCCCCGTAAACCAAAATACGGACCAAAACCCTCCCGTCGCTTAAGTTATAGATCCGCAAACTACCTAAGTAAAGACCTATAGTAAGGAACTAGCTAACCTAGTTAAGCTCTATACCGACAAATCTAAGTATAGTAGTAAAAACAATAACTTTAACTTTAAACTAACTATCTTTACGGACCTATATTAGAAGGCTAATATTCCTAAATAGGAGTTCAGCTAAGCCTACTCCACTATGCTGCGCGGCCTAGCCCTTAACCACTATTACACTAACCTTAAGAGTAACCCCTTTAGTGTTCCCTTTAATAAGCTATATAAGGCTACACGTAACTACTTTAAAGGGCCTAAGTATAAGTGTAATATCCTTATCTAATAGAATGCGATTAAGTTACGGACTATAATTAATAAGAATACCGAAAAATCAACTATAGAGTGCCTGCAAATTCTTATTAAAAACCTACGGCACCTATAGTACGGCCTTAATATTAAGCTTTAAATAGACGACTTTCTATATAATAAACTTATTACGGCTTACTAAGAAGTAGAGCCCTATAAATATGCCTATTATAAGCCTATAAACACCTTAACTAGCCTTATTAACGATTTACGGTCCTCTATATAACGGGACTAACCCAGTTATAGTAGGAATGTCTCGGTGAAACACTCGACAGATAAAGTCCGACGATTTGACCAAAATCTGCTAGATCAATCGAATTACCAAAGTCCGTCAAAGACCGCGTGCGCACGTATGCACGCATCGACTACCAAGCCCCTAACTATTTAATTATATAATTCTCTTGTTATTCCTTTCTCTTTTTTACGCAACGTCTTGTTCTTAGCGAGAGCTATATACCTTTAGATTTAGATAGAATTTATATTATTCCTTTAAATCTTCCCTAAAGTCTCTCCGCGCCCTTATATTACGTTATATCTATACTAATACCCTTAAAATAGTAAACGAACTTAAATCCGCCACGTTAACTATTATGGCCCTAGTTAGGGAATAAATAACTATAATGCAACAGTCCTTTATAGATGCCTTGGCCTAGCAACAAACTATACTAAAAGCTTAGCATTAGTAATTGATTAAAGCAATACGCAAAGAACTCTATAATACTAAAATACTTGCGTTAGAGACCCTAATAGCAATACCTATAAATAAAATTAAAATAACTATATGCGAACCTAACCTATTAAATATAAACCCTAAACTAGTAATAGCAGCTTAACCTATACCTATAATAAACCCGGTACCTACTATAAAATCTAAAAAGCTCCTTAACCCTCCGATGTTTAATAGAAATTAAAATAACCTACGTCCCTTTGTAACTAAGCTCCATCTTAAACTTTTAATAAACTATAACTAATACCCTACTAAAGCTAGCAAGATTAGCTATAGAATATCTTATTTAAATAAAGACGCTATATAAACTATAGACCTATTCTTCTATAACGGCACTTTTATTAATTTTAAAATCTTTATCTCTCTACTAGAACGAATATATAATGACGCTAGCTACGAACACATAGCTATTACTAAACTTAAAAACCTATAATAACGGAACCGAGACTTTACCAGCTTCTTTTTAGAATTTTTAGGCCTTATTAGTAAACTAGATTGGAATAAAGCCGCTAGAGTTGCCGCTCTCTACCGAGCTATTTTAGATAAAATTAGAGCATAGTTAGTAGGTAGAGAACTGCTAAAGGACTTACCCAAATTTGCTATAATATGTTAATAAATTAATAAGGACCTTTAATATAATAAATAGACTTATTCCCTAAAGCCAACTATACCTTACGTTTAAAACTTTATAAAACTAGTATATACCCTAAAGCGCAATCTATCTCTGAGACCTAAAAGCCCTATGTATAACCCTATAGACCTTAATGCTACCTAATCCTATATACCCTTAGGAACCAATAAATAAAGAACACGAGCCGTAAATGGAGAATGTTTTGGATGTAGAAAAAAGGTATATATTTAAAGGGATTGCCGAACTTACCCTTTTAAAAAAGTCCGCTGTAGCTCCTCTTAGTCTTTAAGTCGTACTTATTTTATAAATTATACTTAGTCGCTATAAAGTATCTTACCTTTAGTTAACTTAAAAAACAAATTATCCTAGGGCCAAGTCGCGCCTTAGGATAAGAAGTAGAAGAGTATAAGTGTCTAGGCTCTTCTAGCGCTAATATATAATATAACTCCCTTAATATACTTAGCAAAATTTAAATACTTAAAAAATAGAAGGAAGTATAAATCCTTATAAATAGCGGAGCTACTAATATAGGCTTTATTAATATAAACTACGTAAAAACTTAATACTTAAATTTAAAGAAACTTAATAAGCCCTAAGGCCTATAAGGCTTTAATGGCAAGCCTTTAATATATAGCAAACTAACGCACTACGCTCTTATAAAGATGCGGATAGGCGAACACCTTAAATATATTTCCCTATTTATAATACCCTTAAAGCATTATAAGATAATACTTAAACATAGATAGCTGAAATAATACGACCCTTTAATTAGCTAGGTTAAAGAAATACTAAAATTCCGTATAACCTACTGCTAAAGTTATTACTTAAAATACCACTTGCCCTATAAATATATATACAACTATTTAAATTTAATATAATACGAATTACCTTTACTATAAACCTCAAACTAATATAATAAAGTTATAACTGCTAATCGCGGTAAAAAATGCAAAGATAATATATTAAAACCTCTTAAAATTCATATAATATAAGCCGCACCCTTTTATTTATTAGTAAGAAAACGAGACTATAAGATCTTTATTATAACACTGGAAGATATTAAAAAGGTGTTAAAACCAAAGTAATATATTAACCCCCGACCTCTTATACCTAAAGAATATTACGATCTAATTAATACGTTTAAGAGATAATTTATAGACCAATTACCCCCGTATTAGGATAAGCACGATTTTAAGATAGAACTTAAACCTAGTATAATGCTAAAGTTTGGCCCGTTATACGGTATGTCGTAAGAAGAGTTACTTATAATGTAATAATACCTCAAAGAGCACCTAGAGAAAGGATTTATCCGCCCTAGTTAATTACTATTTACCTTACCTATACTATTTATTAAGAAACCTAAAGAAGGCTTAAGATTCTATATTAATTATTAAGCCCTAAATACAATCACGATTTAAAACCAATATCTAATTTCTTTACTTTAAGAAACGCTTAACTGCTTAGTAAAAGCACAATACTTTATAAAGCTTAATATAGTCGCTACCTTTAATTAAATCTGTGTTTATAAAGGAGATAAAAAGTATATAGCTTTCCGTATATAATAGGGACTTTTTAAATACCTAGTAATGCCGTTTAGCGTAAAGAACGGTTTTGGTACATTTTAGTAATATATTAATAATACGCTTCGCGAATTCCTTAATATATTTATTACCGCGTATATTAACAATATCTTAATCTATTTATCTTTACTTTTTAAGCATTAGAAGTACGTCTAAATGGTCCTTAAACGCCTATAAGACGCGGGCTTATAATGCGATATTAAGAAATATAAGTTCTATACGTCTAAAGTTATATACTTAGGCCTAATTATATCCCGCGACGGAATTAAAATAGACCCTAAGAAAATCGCTATAATTATAAACTAGGAAAGTCCTAGTAGTATATAAGATATCTAAGGATTTCTAGGATTTGTAAATTTCTACCATCAGTTTATTAATCACTTCTTAAAAATTATTTAGCTATTAGTAAACTTAATAAGGAAGAACATAAGATTTAAATAGACTACTAAATATAAATAAGCTTTTAACGACCTAAAATATTATTTTATAACTGCTCTAATCCTTACTTACTTTAATCCGGACCTTAAATATATTATTAAAATAAACTTATCTAATTATATATTAGGAGGGGTATTATCGCAATATAATAAGAATGGCGAGCTACGCCTAGTAGCCTTTCTCTTCCGGAAACTTACCCCTACTAAATTAAACTATAAGATATATAATAAGGAACTACTTATAATTATTAGATACTTTAAACAATAGCGCCTAAAACTTAAAGAATTATTATTCCTAATACGCGTATTAACGGACCACAAAAACCTACAGTACTTTATAATTATTAAGCAATTAACGTAGCGCTAAATTTATTAGGCCGAATACCTTTTATAATTCGACTTTAAGATTATATACTAACTTAGCAAACTTAACTAGAAGCCTAACTTACTAATATAATAATTATAGGACTTACCTATAAACGCCTCTAATAAACGGATTACAAATTAATTACAAATTCTACTACCCCCTAAATGCTTTAAGAAACTACGCCCTATATTCCTAGATATAGAGCTTAATAGAAATAAATTGGAAATTGATAAGTAGGATATAGAAATCAATAAATTAATAGAACATAAATATAAGAACGACCCCTAGATAGTAGATATAATAAAAGCGATTTAAATAGGGAAACGGCAATATAAGAATATTACACTCGCTAAATGCAAAATCCGTAATAATCGGTTATACTATTAACAAAAAATAGTAGTCCCAAATTCCGAACCCTTACGATTTAAGATACTCAAATTTATACACAATTCCCCTATAGTAGGGCATTTTAGCCGTATAAAGACCTATAAGATTATCTAACAAGTATACTACTGGCCTATAATGCACAACTATATATAAAAATACGTTTAAGTATATAAAATATACGTATATAGGAAGACCTCTTATATAAAGAAGCAAGGAGTACTTTAACCGTTACCAATTCCAATATAAAGATGGCGAAATATCTTAATCGACTTTATAGTTAACCTACCTAATAGTAATAGGTTTATAAATATTATAGTAGTTATTAACTATCTTATAAAAATACGACACATAATTCCTATAGACTTAATTAATATAATATTAGTAGCCGAATGTTTTATTAAGTACGTCTTTAAGCTATACGGACTTCCTAATTTAATAATATCCGACTACGGAAGCTAGTTTGTTTTAGACTTCTAGTAAGCCCTATATAAATAATTAAGCATATAAATACAACTCTTAACTATATTTTATCTAAAGATAGATAGTTAAACCGAAATTGCAAACGTAATTATAGAATAATACCTATAAATATACTGCTCCTACCTATAAGACAACTGGGAGAAATAGCTACTATTAGCTAAGTTTACTGCAAATAATACGAGAAACGAATTAACAGGCGTAACGCTATTCTACACAACCTACGGATAAAACCCTCGACTTAGATTTAAACTATAACCTAAAATTAATACAATAGGACCTACAATTAAGAGGATTTAACTAATTAATACGTATAACTTCGCTAATTAAATAAAGCAGTTAACGGAACTATTATAAAGTGAATTAGCGTACGCTTAAATAGTATAAGAATGGCATGTAAATAAAGGACGAGCTCCCGCGTAAAACTTTAAGAAAAGTAATATAGTTTACCTAAATACATAAAACCTAAAGACTTAATGACCTTTAAAGAAACTAGACTAGAAGTTTACGGGTTTATACCAAGTTAAGAAGAAACTAAGCCTATACACTTATAAACTTAAACTACTAACTAAAATAAAAATATATCTAATGTTTTACGTAAACTTACTATAACCCTTAAAGGGTAAACCTATAACTCGCGAAGTACTACCGCTATCTTCTATAATTATTAATAACGGTAACAGTTCTTACTTTATTAACTTAATTAATAATATATAATAGAAGATATAATCTAAATAATTTAAACTTCTTATTAAATGGGAAGGATATAAAATATAAACTTAAGAAACCTATAACCAGATTAAGACCGATACGCCTTCCCTAGTAAAAGAATTCCATAAGGGCTATCCTTCGCGGCCTACTTTAGCTAGATGGACATAATATAAAAGTAAATAATTGCTACCTAATATAAATATACAAAATATAATAGCAGGAAGCTTAAAATTAAAAAAGACTTAAAATATGTTATAATATTTGTAACACGATTATATAATATATAAGATATTAAGGAACTTTAACCGCCGGTTAAAGTTATCTAATTAGTTAGATCTGCCTTACTAAGACCTACTGCAAAGATATTAGTTCTGCTTACCGCCTTAACTAAGCTAATAGCGATTTTTTATCCTAGGGATAGAAAATCCTAATTAGTCTATTTAATAATAGAATCGGCAAAACCCTATACCACTACCTAACGCGAAAACACGACACGCGATAAGTTATAAGTCTTAACTAAAATTAAATTATTTAGACCTTCGGCTAAAAGGGGGAGTACTATAACAGAACTAACCCAGTTATAGTAGGAATGTCTTAGTGAAACACTTAACAGATAAAGTCCGACGCTTTAACCAAAATCTACTAGATTAATTAAATTACCGAAGTCCGTCGAAGATCGCGTGCGTATATACGCACGCATTGACCACTAAGCCCCTAACTATTTAATTATATGATTCTCTTGTTATTCCTTTCTCTTCTTTACGCAACGTCTTGTTCTTAGCGAGAGCTATATACCCTTAGATTTAGATAGAATTTATATCATTCCTTCAAATCTTCCCCAAAGTCTCTCCGCGCCCTTACACTCTATTATAACGTATAAAGTCTTAAACCCGCTAGATAGTACCTAAGCCTTTATTACGGACCTATAAAACCTATAAACTAACTCAGACGCCTACTTTACGGACCGCCGCTACCGCTAGCAGTACCTATACCGACTAAGTCTTACCTATAACCCCCACAGCAACTTCTATACAAAAGTATACCCCCGCAGACAAACTAGTTAGAAGTACTTTATATGCGGTAAGGAAGGATATTAGTTTATAAGGTATACTTAGGAAGAATATAATAAGTTTAAGAAGAGATTCGACAATCGGATTAACTAGTTTATCTTAAATTACAAAAGAGAGGAAGTAAAGGAGTCTCTTAATAAGTTAATAGAAGCCCTTATAATTAACTTTAACTTAAATACTTAGGAACAGGAGACCTTAGAGATATTTTTAACTACCTTCGGACCTTTTACGGACGGCTAAGCCTTTAATATTATAACCGTATTAGCCGACCGCTCCTTTATACACTTAATTGCACCCAAAAATTAGCCTATAAGTATACCCGTTGGACCTATTACGGACGTTACGGACCGCGAACAGGACCTATTTGCATATATTACCACAAAACGCTATACCCCTAAAGAATTTTATGGCGTTATAATTAATATAGGTGCCTTTAAGAAGTCTACTGTAGGTTATGGATAATACCTTATATATAAGACCACTATAAATAACAATATGGACATTAATACTATGTAAACTAGGGCCGTAAACGTCTAATTCGGCATTGGCTTAACCGCATTAATTAGATTAGTTAAAGTTAAGACTTTAATTGGCCTAATTAACTTCTATATAGTAAAAGCGGATACCCTTTTCCTACTCTGCCTTATAGATATAGACAGGTTATAGGTCTATTATAACAACGTTATAGATACCTTAATTGGCCCCGTAACTGCCCTAGGAAGTAAACATATTACCCTACTAATTATATGACGATTTGGACACCCGTTTCTTATATAGGGAGAGACTTTACGGACCTATATTTAGGAATCTTTCGACTATAACCCGTGCTACCTCACTAGTACGGAAATCTATTGCCTACACCGCCGTTTCGGCTACTTGTTAGCCGAAAAGCTATATAGAGTCCTTAAATATTCTGGACATAACAACGTTAATAGGAAGGCAATTAACTACCTAACTAAATACTGCTCCTTTTGCTAGAAATACGGACGTTCCCTAGGCCGATTTAAGTTTACTCTTTATAAAGACCTTAATTTTAACTACTTAGTGTATATAGATATTATGTATATTAACGGCAGCCTAGTATTATATATAATTAATAAGGCAACCCGCTATTAAGCTGCCCGTTAGTTATAAAATATATCCATAAAATATACTTGGGATATTTTATAGACCTGCTGAATTAACATATACGTTAGACCCCCTAAGTATATTACCTACGATATAGATAGGAACTTTATTAGTAAGGAATTCTAACAGTACGCTATATTGGCAAAATATGGTACCCTTCCAATGGCCTCAATGGTTGGTGGTTGACGCAATTGGCGCGCAGTTGAGGGCATTTGGCAACCCGACCGACTAGCCTATATCGTGTTTTTTTGACACGCAGCCTGCGCGTAGCCTGCGCGTAACCTGCGCGCAATCTGCGCGCAACCTGCACGTAACCTGCACGTAACCTATAACCACAATTGTATTTGGAGCTATCTACCTCTTTTGTACTAACAGTATATTTTAGATAATAAAAAAAGGCTACTTTAAAGCTATTTATAAGGCTAGTAAGGCAAATTATATATACTTCCTTATATAATCTAATATATTATTTTAAACAATTTAATATAATATTCTAACTGTTTTATAATATATTCTAAAATTATAAGACCTTTCCTGCTCTCCCTGCGACAATAATATAATATAAGTATTTAGCTTTACTAGTATAGTATATATATATAGCTAAAAAGTAGCTACTAAGAGTAGTAGATATAGGCCGAAAGAAAGGTAGATTAAGAGCTAGTATATATAATAAAGAAGCCGCAGTTATCCTATAGGAGAGTATGGAAAGTCTTATACCTAATCTCCTACTAAAAACTCTACTAGCTCCTCTATACTAAAGTCTAGAGTATATATTATAAACTTTATATACTGCTCCTTATTTTTAATTAAATTTAATATTGCTTTCCTATTACTATACTAGCTATAGCTATCCTCTGTAAGGCTATAATACTGCTTAAATTATATAAATAACTTATTAGATTTAAACCTTTCTAGCCTAGGCTTACCGGTTCCTATATTTAGGATAAAGTAATACACTAGGGCGAAGGATGTATATTCTACTAAATCTAACAAACTTAGCTAGTTCTAAAAGTTAAATTAGTAAATATTGTAGTAGTAGTAGGGCCCTAGATTTTCTAGCTTACTTTAGAGCTCTCCCTTTAAGATAGACTTAGTGGACTAGTCTAGCTTACTCTAGAGCTCTCTATTTAGGATAGACTTAGTAGATTAATCTGGCCTACTCTAAAGCTCTCCCTTTAAGATAAACTTAGTAGATTAGATAGTATAGCCCGGCTTACTAATAAATAGCCTAAGTTAATAATTGTATTAGTTTTATTGTTACTAAGGCTTATAAGGAACCTCTCTCTTATATTATTACTTAAATCTGCTATAAGGTTGTTAAGGTTATCTTTATACGGGTCCTTAATAATTTCTATAGTTAATTAATCTGGTATTAGGCCTATAGTATATTTAATAACTACAGGCTAAAGCCGCAGCTAGATTTTAGATTATTATTTTCTAGATATCTGGTTTTAGCCGCCTAAGAGGTTAGTATAGGCTTCTATAACGGGTTAGAGAATAATAATAGGTAGTAAAATACTAGATATGTACTAACTACTAATAATAGTGCTATAAAAGTTATCTGTTCCCTTAGACCTAGTTTTATACTCCCTAATTATATAATATATTGCTATTAAAATAAAAGTAATAATATTACTAGTAAGCTTTTTAAATATATTATAAGAGTAGGGTAATTAGGCAAGGCTATTCTTTCCTTTACTATAAAATATACTAGCTATACTAGCAACTATCACGTTAGAACGGAAGCGGTTATTACTTAGCTATTAACTTTTATTAGTATTTTACTAAATAGTATGGGTAAAATACCTTTATATAATTTAGCGTAATAAAATTATAATTAGTTAGTAGTTCTATAATTAGTTTGGGCGCGTTATTAAACCCTAGCCTATATACCTCCCTTATAATTATACGAGCTTTTATAATCGCGTAGTTCCTAAAGTTCCCTATTACGTTAAATAGCTATATATAATATTAAGATTATTAGTAGATAATTTAATATAATATTTCTAGTATATAGATACCTTATAAGCGGACACCAGGTTAGAAATACAATTAGCTTTTTTTTACACTGCTTTTAGCTGCTTTAAAATAGCTTTTAACTATACCTTTTTTATTATATTCTTAATAAGGCCTAGAAAGTAGTTAAACTATAGGTTAATAAGATGCCCATTATAAGTCCTAGAGTTAGTTACTAGCCTTACTAGTAAAATAGACCTATAAAGCGCAAATATGGGCTTATATCTCTTAGGTGGGTTTTCTTTTATATGTCGCCGTTATAATATCTAAAGGTACTCTTCTCTTGCCTATAGCGCGGTAGTTAGGTTAAAATTATCTTTATAGTTTAACTCGTCCTTACTTTCCCTAGCGCTATTTAGGTCCCCTTTAGATTAAACACTAGGTTAGTATACTCTATATTAGAGGGAGGTTACTTATCTTATAGATGAAGCTATATTAGGGTTTAGGCGGATATGGCTTACTAGGGAGAATATAAAGCTAAATATTAGTTGTTTATGTAATAAGGTACGGATTAGGCGCGTAAGAGAGTATTTTAAACTAGTATGCAATTATTTACGCGGTAAGGTACGGATTGGATATATAGGAGAGTATTTTAAACTAATACGCAATTATTAAGAGCTAGAGGTATATTGCGAAGATGCTACTTTTTATAGCGGTTAGCGGTTAGATAGTAAAGAGAGTGTTTTATTTACTAGGGCCCATTAAGTGCCAAATAGTAGAGGAGACTATTAAGTATTATAGTTAGACTCTGGTTATATATAAAGGTATAACCTACCTTAACTAAAAGATTAGGACTTTGTATCTTTAACTAAGCTAATTCTGCTGCCAGATTATTAACAGATTTAGTAGATTTATTAATATTTAGTTGCTATTGTTTTATAAAAGAAGCAGGTATAGACTTACAGTCACTATCCTTATTATTAGAGATTACCCTTTTTAGCTAAAGGCGGCTATATATATTCTATACATTGTTAGCTAGCTTAATATATTATATATAACGTTAATAGGGTTTATTACGTACCTACTCCTCTTCACGCCTAGATATAACTAGACTAGAGTTATAATATTGCTTGTTCTGGCTAGGTTCTATATGCTCGTTCTTTATTAGCGCGTTTTTCCTTCCGTTAGTTAGGACGTAGGCAACTCCTAATAGTAGGCTAGGTAGAGACGTAAGGTTAATTATACTAGTTATTCTTATTTACTTATTATACGTTAACTTAAAGTAGGGTTCTTACTACTAGTTTAAGTGTTTAATAACGCGTTTTTACGTTTACCTACTATAGTAATACTCCTGTATTTACCTAGTTAGTAGAAGGTATAGCTTATAGCTAGAATAGGTTACTTTATAGCTGTTTTTATAATGTCTAGGGCGTATATAGATTAATAACTTAAAAGAATGTATACTAGTATAGTATATGTTAGACTAATAGCAGTATTAGTAGGAGTATTATTGTTATAGTGCTTATAAATGACTTAAATAGGGGTGCATTTATTATGATTAGCTGCTAGTTCTAACCGGTTGCGGTTAAGCCGTAACCGCGACCTATTAACTTGCGTTAAGTTAGTAGTTAAGAAAATATTATTATATAGTTAAAGATTATCTAATACTATTTGCTATTATACGCGAAATTGTTTTATTCTATTAGCATATCCCTTAGTAGATATAGTATAGGTATATAAAAGGTCAAATATTAATCCCGGTAATAAAAGTAGTAGGCTAGTAAGGCTTATGTCTAAATTTAATAGGGAGGTACTTTATTAAACCACTTTACCTATCTAGGGCGCCGGCTTTTAGATCCTGTACCTTATTCTAGTCTACCTATACTAGGTTTAATACCCGTCTTGTGCTTAAAGTAAAGCTTATCTACCTTATCCGTGTAGCTTACTAGTGTAGATAATGCTAGGGTAGGTATAGGCGGTATGTAGGATAGCAATAACACTTCTATATAGTTATATCGCTATATTCTACACCCTTATATAATACCTAGTATTTCTACTATAAATATCTAACGTTATTCTTCCGTGTTGTTAACCTTGCTAGCCTATAGTAAGCCCAACCTATCCCCTATATATGTATTATAATAGCAATTAAATTTAGTAGAATGGTAAGGAAAGCGTAAGTATAGATATAAGGATTGGGTGTTAGATACTAAGAGTGAGCTGGGGATAGTATTAATATATATTACCCTAATAAGTTTGCTGGAAAGAATAGGTATAAACCTTAGGCTTTATTGTCTAATCTCTTTAGGTATTTTAAGAATGCCGGATAAGTTATAAGAATATCCTAGGATATATTATTTTAAGACTCCCTTACCTAATAGTACGCTAAAGGGCTCTAATATTAAGCCGTCTACCTTTATATATAGTAATCTATTAAACTAGTAAGTATTCTAAATAAAGCAGTAGCTTTAAGGCGTATAATCTATACTGCGGTTATAGTTACCTTTACCTTTTCTGTTGCGGGTTAAGGCGTAAAGTGAGGGCTCTTTTTTGACTAGGAGAGGTTTTTTAGGACAGTTATAGGTTAAGTATTGCCTTAGTATTAACCCGTTTACCTATTTTACCTATTTTTGTACGTGTAGAGTGTAAGTTGTCTAGTAAAGGTAAGGGTGCGGAAATAGAGGGTAAGTAATTGTATTGTTTTTAGCTGGTAGCGCAGACTGTAAATATGAGTTAGTAATACTGAATTAACTTTAAGTAGTAATCTACTTATTCTTTTTTATTCTATTATAAATAAAAACCTATTTATTTTTTGTAGAAACATATCCTTAACTGTACTGCGCTATTTCTCTTTATTTATAAGCTGAATTTGTTCTCTGGCTATCTTATTGCCAATATAGTAGTAAAGCGTTTCGCTTTTAGGGTTAAAGTTAATATCCTGGCCTAGTATATCTATAAATGTATTAAAGCTTAGATTATTAACGTATATATTTAGGGCGTTATTTTTACTAATCGCTAGCTTTTGGGTTGGGATAATTATTAGCTTTTTATTAGCTGCCCGCCGGATTAGTATTATTATTATCCTATATAACCTTAGTGTTCCCTTCTACCTTATTGCCTTTAGTATGCTGGTTAGTAGATAATACGTAATAGTGGAGTGTAGGAGTACTGGGTTGCCTGTTATAATTTGCCTAGTAAAAGCTGTTTTATTTATTTAACGCGTTGCGTTATAGCTGTAGCGCTAGGTAAGTTGTTTAATATATTTAGTATGTAGATTTTTGGGTAAACCTAGAAATATAGATAGGAATTTGTTGGAGATTTCGTTTAATATTTGCTGTATTTATACCTTATTTATAAGGGAGCGTAGTGGCTGTCTAAGGAGCCCACGTGTTAACATTTTAATTTTAATATTATAGTAGATTGTATTATATTGTTTATTTATAACCCTAAGATCTTGCTTAAGAGTGTCTTTGGTGTTATAGCTTAGGTCTATTATTAGTGCTATAATTCTAGAAGTATTAGGGGAGGTGTGGTAGAAAAGACGTTTTAATTACGCGCTAAGACCAATATATAGGATTGTGTAGACAGGTAACTATATTGTTTAGTTATATATAAAATAATCAGTTAAATGTCTTATAAGAAATAAATAAGCGTATTAGCGAATGCTTCTCTACCCGCTATACTACCTAGACTTATAAGCCTCCTCCTATCTATTTTATGTCTCCTCCGTCTTAATAAGCTTAATTTAGCACCTAGATTCGTTAATACTTTTTATATATATATATATAAAATTTTTTTTTATCTTAATTGTATTATACTACGTATAATACTGCGTATACAGCCTCTAGGCTATAGCGCTATAGTTCTATATATATGAATCCCTTCTAGGCAGCTTAATATATACTAGTAACTATATTTATTAATACTTTAAGACGCCTAGTTAGCCCTTAACTAGTAGAGCCTAGTTAGTATAATTAGAGGTCCTAACCTTCGCCGAAATACTTAATATCCCTAATAAGGGCTAGAATATTATTAGCGAAAACAAAGATATTCTACTATAAGTTAATAAGATTTTAGGTCTATCTAGCTCGACGGAGGAGTATCTAAGCTCTTAGTACAATCTTTTAAGAGAAGACACGATTAAACTGTTAAGAGAGGTAGTAGGTTAAATTAGAGTAGACCCTTTTAGTTTGCTAGAATCTAGATATAGTAATAGAATCGGTATATATAAATAGGTAAGTATACTATAATTCTAAAGCAGTTATCCCCTAACATCTGCAAGGCCTATATTAGCTTAGTAATATTTTTACCTTAAGGGCTAGTAATCCGCGTGGCGTTCTTACTTAGGAGAGTAGGGAAGATAATCTGTTAGGATTAGTTAAAAAGACTAGTTGCTAGGTCTTTAGTTACTTTAACTCCCGAGACTAATATTTTTTAAATAAAATGTATACTTGTAATAGCGGCGGCGAGACTATTAACTGTATTAGAATAGAATCCTTTAGAGGTTAACTTATTCTTTAAGACCTAAAGAGATTGAGATTAACTTATCCGTATTATAGATAATAGTTAAGGAACGAACTAGATTTTACGAAGTTAGTTACTATACTATATTAGCATTATAAAAGCTAATAAGAGAGCTGTAAGTGTGCAATATTTTCTAAATAAGAAGATATCTAACTATTAATAGATTCCCGTTATCAGAATACCTTATTTAAGTTTAATAGAATGTTAAAGCACTATAATACGTTATAAATAAGCCTTATACGGATCTTAGCTTAATTATAGCTATTAAGGATGCTTCCTTATTTAAAAATGTTTACATTTTTAAAGACTGGCCAGATATGACTACTATAGGGCTTAAAGCTACTGCGCTAAAACGAGTTCTTATAAAGCGTTTTGTAATAATTTAAGGACCTCCAGGTACTAGAAAAACGTGGCTTTAAAGGCGTTGCTTAGCAATATAATAATAGGAGATCCCCCCGTTATTATTATATGTTATATAAACTATGCGCTAGACTAGTTATCTAGGCATATTGCTTAAAGTAACTGTCTTAATACTATTACTTATACGGATAGATGATATTACACTGTATTAGGCGTTAGGGCCATAGGGGTGGAAAAAAAAGGAAGCGTTAGGGCTCCCTCTTTTTATATCTTGTATTTTATGTTTTTATATTGTCTTATATTATCCTGCTATTGTCCTACTATTGTGTCATATTGTCCTATATTGTCCTACTATTATCCCGCTATTATATTACATTGTCCTACTATTGTCCTACTATTGTACTATATTGTCCTATTATTGTCCTGCCATTATATTATATTGTCCTATCATTGTTCTGCCATTATATTATATTGTCCTATTATTGTCCTGCCATTATATTATATTGTCCTATCATTGTCCTGCCATTATGTTATATTGTCTTACTATTGTCCTGCCATTATATTATATTGTCCTATTATTGTTTTATATTGTCCTACTATTGTCTTAGTACTGCTATATACTTTTTGCTATTTACTAAGATTGTGGTTATAGGTATTTATCGGCTAGGATCTAGGTAGTAACTCTTGGTAGTAATTTTACTGCCTAAATCTCTTACTAAGTTTCGTTCTGCTAATATAAAATTAGTAGCTTAGAGCTTGTTTTTAGTGTTATAGATCTAGATTTTAGAGCCGTAGATTAATTAATTAGCGTAGAGCCGTTATATTGTAGTAAAGCTATATCTAAGCAATCTATATTGTGATCCTTGGTATAATACTGTATATAGAAATATTTAATTATAAGATTTAGGAAGGTGTTTATATTTTAATTAAATTTATAAAACTATAACTAAGGGCCTTTATGGGCAGTGGTATAGTAAGTTCCATAATTGCTTTAATTTGGGATTGCTTGGTTACTGCAGGAAAGTTATAATACTTGGCGTGGTGTTAAACTTAAGGTGCCTCTGCTATTACGGTGGCAGAGACACCCTAAATTTCTAATAATTAAAATTTTGGACTATAGTAGATTAACTACTTACTAAAATATAAAATATAAAATTAAGTTAATCCTTCTATAAGGCTCTAGATAAGCTTTAAGCTCCTAATTTAAACTAATACTAAGACTTTAGTTCAGATTCTATATACGGTATAGCTTGCGAATTTAACGCGCTTACTAATCTGGAGGAGCTTTTAGATTAGAAAGTTGCTAGATTAACCAAATAATTATATTAGAATTAGATTTAAGCTTTAGATCGGATATATTCTAGGGCCTTTAGATTTAATCTAAAGTTACTACTAAATGTTTCCTAAAATTTAATGCAGGGATCTCTTCCTAAGGATCTGGTTTAATTATAAGGTTTAAAAAGGGGTTATAATTTAGTTAAATTTGTAAGATTATATTCTAAAGTCCTTATGGCGTAGTGGTATAATACGTTTTGCCTCTTGCTTTAATTTAGAGCTAGTCTAATATAATTAAAACTTAGCGTGGAAGAGCTGATATGCTTAGTATATAGTGCTGAGATTTCGTTAAATATATAACTTTAGGCGTTGTAAGACACGTATGAAAATATAAGCTTAATTTGGAGCCTTACTAACGCCTAATTTAATAGGAAATAACCTTCTTTTTTAATATTTTTAATATATAATAAGTGGGAATTAAACCCGCTACACCTAGGAGTTAAACTTATAATATCTAATTACCTAATCTGGCTAGGAGGCTCGGCGGCAATACAATAGGGCTTAATGACGTAATAAGGCTTAACGGCGATGCAATAAGACTTAGCAACGTAATGAGACTTAACAATGTAATAAGGCCTAGTAATATAATAAGGCTTAACGGCAATGTAATGAGACTTAGCAGCGTAATAAGACTTAATAATGCAATAAGGCTTAGTAAAATAATAAGGCTTAATGGCAATATAATAAGACTTAGTAATATAATAAGACTTAATAATGTAATAAGGCTTAGCGACGTAATAAGGCTTAGCGGTAATATAATAATACTTAATAATATAATAAAACTTAATAATATAAGAGTCTTAGTAACGTAATAAGGCTTAGGGTTAGGCAATAAGGGGAAGACTTAAGGTTACTCAGTTACTTTAATACCTAATAGCGAAATCTAATAGTATAGTACTGCTATTAAGGTGTTCTAATACGGGTAGGCTATATAAAGGTTTTATCTATAATATGTCTAATATATCCTAAAAGTCTGCCTTTTGCTTATCTAAGGCTAAGTTTCTAGCCTATAATAAATTAATTATTATAGTTAGTAAGAGCACGACGAATAATAGTATATTTTACCCTGTTGTTCTTAAAACCATTAAATATAAAGTAGTAGGTAGCCTATTAACCTATATCTATTAGTGCCGGCTAATAAAGTGCGTTTGAAACGTACTAATATTAATAATAGCCCATTTATTTTGTAGCGTAATAGGCTTAATAGTAATAGGGTTTCGGTCCTTATTATTAAGCATATTTATCTAACGGAGCTAGGTTTGCTAATTATTCTAGTTAGCATTATATTATAGGTTAATTTAATATCTTACATCTATAGAAAAAGGTAGAAGGTAGATTAAATAAAATAATTAGGGTATGCTTTTCTTTGCTATTAGGGATTTTATATAGACATTATATAGCATACGGGTGGGAGCTAGTGGTTATTAGTAGTGAAAAGTTTTTATATAGAATAGTGAGATTTTAAAAACCACCACTAATGGGAGGATCCTCTTACGTATTAATTAGGCTTTTAGAATAATAAAGATAGCAAATATATATAATCTGTTAGTAGAGAGGATATACCTTAATAGGAATTGTTTATGTATATAGGAACAAGAGTTAGTAGGCTGGATTACTTAATAGGTGTTAAAGTAGTTAGTAGCTGGAGTAATATTAATCTAAATTAAATTTAAACTTTCTAGAATAGGCTACCTCGTGCATGGTCCTACCTTATATTACCCTACTAAAATACTTATACTTAAGAACTACTATAGTTATTTATATAAAAAATTTAATATAGCTTATTAAATAGTAATTTAAGCTTT
>Ga0307515_10008634_pt1 | contig 19827 bp, 12 predicted proteins | sample 17_EM_MG_FD_194513 | JGI IMG/M metagenome (GOLD analysis project Ga0307515, IMG submission 194513) | Populus trichocarpa ectomycorrhiza microbial communities from riparian zone in the Pacific Northwest, United States - 17_EM | ecosystem: Host-associated > Plants > Roots > Unclassified | place... | reverse complement strand
ACCTAGATCGTCTATACGAACTATGTCTCAGTTGTCTCGTATCTTGAGCTCGTATGTCTCATCGAACGTCTCATTACCTGTTTCTCTTAACTATGACCTACTACATGACGACGTCGTCGTCATTGTACTTGGGACCTACCTGATGTATATAAGAGAGCTTCTAGAGCCCTCTTTAATAAAACAGAGTTCTCATTCCTGATCGTCCGTTCAACACATTCCATTGTGGATTTTAGGTGATTTAGATTCCAGGCCTGCTCCTCCCTCTAAGAGCATCCGGATCGGTACACTCGATTTTGAATCACACATGGCTCACCGAAAAGTTCTTTGGACCCCGCTCAATGATAGGTTGTACAATCACACAATGAGCACAGACCATATACTGCTCGACCTCACCTCAGAGCCCTCAAAGCCGTCTTCATGATCCTTCCAGCCAAAAATAGTCTTGCCAATCCCAACCCCTGGTCAAAGATTGGGAGGTATATATACTCTGCTAGTTCAATTCTGCTAGTTCAATTTTTTAAGTGCGAATGTGCCTGAGATATGCAAGCGCGCGCTCAACACCGTGATTGGATGTTACGCCACTTTGTCGACTCTCCGCCAATCATCCAGTACTTCAGTTGTTTCAGATGTCGGATTTCGAAAACCATTTTCGACATTAGATCTTTCATAAAACCGGAATCCCGCTTCTGGTTTCCTGTATCTAGGCTTCGAGCTCTCTAGCGGTTTCAGATAACCGTGTTGAAGACGGTGATGGGCCATTCTGCTCATTTGGCAGCGAGACGCTGGGATGGAGGGTGCATGATGCCCTTAGAGCGTGACTCGCGATCCGCACCATGTCGAAGAGCTGAGCTTCGGACGGTACAGCAGTTCAAATTCTGGGAAACCGTTTCTCGTTTCTCGTTTCCTTTTTGCTACTGTGTGGACACGTGTTTTCAGCCTTGGTTAGCTGGCTTCGAAACTAACTTTGCGGTTTTCGAAAACAGCCTTCTGGCTTTTTGTAATTGGCCCAAGTCTGGCTTTGGGCTTCTGACTACTAACTTCTAACTTCCTGATTTTCGGGTTCTCGCTTTGGGCCTCATTTCCGGTTTCTCAATCCAGGTTGTGAGTACCCAGTATCTGGTATTCGGTATCTGGTATTCGATGTATGGCACTAGTACTCAGTGACTGAAGCCTGAATCCCAAATCCTGAATCCCAAATCCTAAATACCAGATAACGAAAACCTAGATATCTAGTTTCCGGTTTCTCTGGACAGACAAATCTCCTAATTCCTATTTGGTATTGTCACCTCCCTATATCCGGATTTGTGTATTTTTTATTCCCTGCCGCCTGCCGCCTGTTGCTTATTCCCGTTTCCCGACTCTCATTTCCCATTTCACGTTTCTCGTTTCGTGTTTCCTACATTCCACTTTCGACCTTCCACCACTCCAATTCTTCATTGCCCAGATTCTACTCAGCATCTTCTACACGGCATTTGCGGATTGTTAAGTTGCACCTTTAAGTTTCCATTCTCGAATTTTCTATATTCTGCTTTTCAGATTCCGGGTTCTGGCTTCCCGCTTCTCGTTTCCCGTTTCCGTTTCTTATTTCCCATTTCCTGTTTCCAATTTCTCGTTTCCCTTTTCTCGTTTCTGGTATCCTGTGTGCCATTTCTGGTTCCTATTTTCCATCTTCCTTTCCTATTTTCAATTCTAGAATTCTGAAACCGAAAGAGCGGTTTTCTGATTCCGTTCTTGAGTTTTCGCACAATTTTCTGGTTCTGGAAACCAGAATTTCGCAAAATTCTTCTAGTTCCCGTAAACCGTATTACGAAAACGGGTTCTCGTTATTAAGTCTTAGGAACGGAAAATATGTTTATCGTTTTCGTAGGACTTTAGGGGTTTAAAGAGTCCCCAAAATCTCTTTTTTGAGATGGTACTTCTCTCCGACTTATTAGTTTTCGTGCACTTGCCATTCCTCGACCTCATACCAGTGGCAAGCATTTGCGGTACAAAAAGCTCCATTAGTCTGGCCATCTTAAACCTTTAGAGCATCCAGTTTTCCAGCCCGGCGCTCGTACAATTTCTGTTGCTATCACGAATAAACAGCGTTGAATTATGTAGGAAACCAATAAAACATTGCTACTATATCCGTTGACTTATCAAGCGTCGTAGTAGTCGAAAATCCGAATCGATTTTGTCAGAGCCTTAAAATGGTAGCCCGCTTTCCACGCAACCATGCCTTGAAGAAGTCCAGCTACGATCCCCAACGTGTAACGTTCAAGCAACTTCATCAGATCCGAATAACCGGGAAGATTGCTCGCATCTCGAAACGGAGAGCAGATATTTCCCGCCAAAGAGGCCGGCGCTTAGGTAGCCGCTTAAAAAGGCTATATCAGCGCTTCCAGGTGATTACAATTGGCGGTCGACCTGTGCTGAGAATTCTGTATTTCCTCAGGCTTCAAAGTGGATTTGTTCAGGTGGACGAGACAATGGAAGAGATATTTCCAGTTCAAAACTCCACTCAAAGCCCATGTCCAGATGACTTCATGATGGATTGGTCTCCTACACTTCCTCCCAATCTCCCAATCGCTCATAAAGGAATACATCAGGAGCCGGAAGTAGACCAGTCAGCCCTCGAAAGTTCGCTCGGTCATTTAGTGGATGAGGGAGACACATTTTGCGTTGTAGTGCTTGGTGAGAAGGATTTCCTGGCGGGAAAAGATGCGTTGGGCAATCATACATTCTTGGAGGAAGAGTCAGAGAGTTCAGAGTCCGAAGACGAAGATGATGACGATGACGGTGACGAAGATGAATACGAGCCACCCTGGGATTTGGGAGTTTTCGCAAGTGTAAATTTCTTTAGAACTTATCCATCCAGGTTAACGATTTGAAATGTTTATATGAATTCGGGATAATCCCTTCCATAACTATCCTACATTGAAGCCTTGCCTATGAAAGTAGCGCCAATTTCTCAACTTCTGTGACCCTTTTTATCTCCTTCGACCCTATCGATCCGATGACTTGATCTTGCCAAATTTGAATGTTCTACGCATTACCAGTCGATCGAAAGTGTAAACCTAAGCAGGTACCACCACCGCCAATCCGTTTGGTAGCACCACCATTAAATAGTCCGGGCGGTTGATTAGAAGCTCCGAAATCTCTATCTCGACCCGGCCACTGTGCAATAACTGGATTGTGGTATGTCTAGGAAGCGTAATATTCGAGTTTCTTTATGGAACAACCAAAACCTATGGACGTAGTAGTCCGCACTTTTTAAACATGGGAGCTAAGAGGGGAGGGCTGAAGAAGGGGACGAGGCTAGTTCGTGTTAGGGTAGCCTAGGTCCGAGGGCCATGCTGGATATCTGTCGATCGGAAAACCAAAAGATAAAAAGAATGATGACTCTGTCTCATTCTAAGAGGCCCTAGAGCCTCACTATATACACTAAGTAGGTGGCAAAGACTGACGTCGACACTGACGTCGATTTGAAACTGTTACCTCATTGCTACTTGATCGACTTGGGTAATAGGTAATAGAAGGGTAATAGAAACTGGATAATAGGTAATGGAAATAGTGTAGGCAAATACGATCTCGATCGACAATATCAGGTGGGCCGTGGGGAGGGGTTGATGATGGCCATTATTTTATATTATATGGCTTATATTGATACAAAGTTTTGCTAGCGGGGAAATGGGAATGAGTTTGGGAGTTGAGTGCTTGCTTACTTGACCAGTGCTTAGGGAGGATATAAAGGACGGCTGTATAGATTCTAACGTGCTTGTAGCGGCTATTATATAGATAGAATGGTGATACCCGGGAGGATGGTTCGAAATAAGGATTAGAGCGCTGGTTCACTACAAACGCGACCAACCACCAACTTTGACGCCTTTGATTCAGACTATTAATGGTTTTAGACATGTCAAAATTGGAAAAATTCTGTAACAAAGTTATAAATAGTAAAAGCAGCAAGATGCCAAACCGCAGTTGAAGGCTCCATATAGGTGATAGCCAAGCCAATTATTTGGTTCCATTATCATTTGGTGAAATATGAGATGCATCAATGTGAAAGTTCGGGAGGGTACTCGATGCTGGGAAATAGATTTGGACGTAAATGACATACGCGAATATGACTAAGCACAAATAACATGACAAGGAAATGCCAGGAACGCCAGCCTCCCAAAATTTCAGAGATTGCCGTTGAGATTTGCAACGAGTTCGCGGACTGCCGCTTTTGAGGCTTCTACTTCCACATTCATCAGCTCTTGGAAAGGCTTATCGGCAAAAAACACCAAGATGAATGCACTGATAAGCAGAAAAAGCACTATTACGAAAAATGCTACACGTCCCAAATCAAGCTTCTGCAAGATCCATAGGAACACCCAGAGAATCGAAGGGATCAGAAGAACTATCTGGACCAACAATGCCTGGACGAGGAGGAACTTCTTCCAGCTCGTAAACGCCATACCAGGGGCAACCTTAGGCTGTTGTTCTTCGAGCGGCTGTTCACCAGGGGGTTCAGAGTCTGGATCTCTCGTCAACTTTATCCGGTGGTTTAAGCATAGACTATCAGTTCACCTTTGGCATCAGCATTTCCCACACCATCATCGGCTGGCGGTTCTCTAGCGCCTATTGTTTCGGGTTCCCCAACCCCTACTGGTCTGGGCTCTTCGACACTTCTCTTTTTTTGGTGAATTACTTGGCCTGGGACGTTCGTTCCTTTGAGAGATACATGCTTATATGTTCCCCTCATACCATTTCTGTGACGCGTCCAACCACCGCCCCGTGAACTGGACTCGGCCGCAGGATACGAGGAAGAACCCGGCCCAGGCATGTTTTTGATTTCGTCTAATTCCGCGGCTTCTGCTCTGAGCTTATTGTTGAGACTGGTATCAGCATGTCCAACCGTGCCCTCCACGTCTTTTCTCTCTCGTGTTCCATTCTCAAACTCTGTAGGAGAAATGGTCTTGCGATTATCTTCCTCGATATGGCGCCCGTGCAAGTCTTTCGAAGATTTGGATGGCTTGGATCTTCCTGGGGATCCAGGCGATGTATGCACACCCTCAACGGGCGATAGGTGGCCCGGTAGAGCTTTCTCGGATGGATCAAAGACAGGCTCGCCACGTCGTGGCTGCTCTATCATTAGGTCACTGTGACGAGGAATGCCAAGGGTACTAGCGGTCGAATGAGAAGATCTACGTTTTGACTCTACTCAAATTAGTAATACTCTGGAAATTACACCACTAGAGGACTCACCCTTGGGATACATGGCAAAAGCAAGAAGACCAAGCTGCTGGTTAGTTTCGCTCTTACACCTGGGCATATAGGCAGTGGCTTTCTAAACTAAAGAAGCACTTGTGCAAAAGTAAAGAGATTCGGGGATTTATTGCTAGCCATTCACACAAGGATGATAATGCGGTGAGGCGCCCACCGGTTGTCGAAAACGTTCGGGGTACGTACGCCCTCCAAAGGCAGTGTGAGGCGTCGGGCGTCGTTGGGTTATCATTCAACATATCGAAATACTTGTTAGGAGCATGTGGTAAGATTAGCGTGTTCGCTGTCCCTCAAGATGTCCCGACTGTTTGGTATCTTGATGCCTCGTAACTGGCTTACGGCAAGGCAGACCTTGACGGAACAGCCTGAGTGAAGTAAAGGCTGAGCATGCATCGGACAAGTGGGTCAGCTGCAAGTGCTACTGATGCGAATAATGATGGCTGAGATTCCTAAGTAGATCCATAAAGCCTATTTGAAAACATAGTATTATTAAACATGTTGCATACCGAGTGAGAGTAAGTAGTCATCGTTAGCAGGAAAGTTGCTGCACCACTAACTCGTCCGTTAAATCGGCAAGATTGATCTTCACTAAACCCATTTGGTGATAGGTAAAAAGCCTCCCCTCGACTTCAGCCTTGTCACCCACAAAGCACAGCGGAGCAATCCCGCATATTCCGCCTAGCTTGAGGCTATGCCGCATTGTTGGGCATCATTCAGCGGCAAGCAAGCAGTTTTCGGTGTACATATGCGGTACTTGTTGAACGGTGTGGCAGTACGGCATCAGAGTCCAGGTCTGGGCAGAGTCTTTGATGGTGGAGGATTGAAAGTTGAAACTGGGCAGAGAGTCACAAGCAACTCCATCCTGCTTACTCCACTCACTAGTCGCTGCCTCACTGACTAGGGTCTATCCAAATAATGTGCATTCAATTATACCCGTAGTTTCGAAAGCAGGTAAACTCTCAGTACTGTCAGCGGTATTTTCTAAATCACTTACTGGGGCATAAAACATTATTCACCCTTTATTTACTCAAATTCCACCAAGAAAAGAATTTTTATTTATTTATGAGGTTACTGATGTCTTTACTACAAAATGTAAAGGCAAAATAAAACAGTTACGGGACTTGGCTCGACCCTAAATCTCCCCTACACTTACCTCATACCAACCTCACCGGCTTCCTAAAACATACTTTCAAACACCTCCGCACTTGCCCAGCGCCAGCTGAAAGAATCTACGAGCCCAACCCCCTAAAGTTCGCTTTACCCGGTTTGAAAATCTTCGGGCACGGCGAGCAAGTAACCTACTAGTAAAGAAAACGCTGCTCGGCTGTGACGTCTCAGAGCTCGCAGCAAGATGCTGCTCTCCATTCTGAAGATCTATATCTTGCTGAATGATTTGAACCGCTAGACTTCGGAATTCATCATCTACTCTATCTCTCTCCCAGCCAATGCTACTCTCGGCCCCTGAGCCTCGTAGAGGTGGCCTACCAAGATACAGTGAGCCTCCCGAGAAAAGGCCAGGCAGCAGAAGCGGCCTGCCGAGATAAACCGGCGGTGGCGTTGGGCCGTCTACTGGACGCATTATACGGCTTACCTCTTGGCGCTTTTGATTAACTGCTGGCCGAATGACTGGAGAAAGCTTCTGAATCTGGCTAAATTGAGCGACCTGAGTGCGCAGATTACCAAGATTCAGAAGACCTGGCCTGCGTCGAATTCGCATTTCGCTATCGCTCAAAGCCCGCAGTTCCACATTACCCGTTTCTTGAACCTTAGTCAAGTTGCTGTTGAGCGAAGCGCTTTGACTGTAGACCGAAATTCCATTATCCTCACCGCCATCATCACTGCCGTATGTCGAAAATGCCGACTTCATATTTACCGCCGTCAGGATGGGCTGACGATACCCGAAGTCTCGTCCCGTGACCGGTGCAGGCCTCAAGGCATACGCTATGAACACCTCCTTCAACAGACTTACCATATTGGCCTTCTTGATCTCAACCTTCGGGAACGGCGCCGCCTTCTCTGGCTTTACTATCTCCTTGATGCCGAACTCGGTAACCCCATCAAAGTTCTCAAAAGGATCATTACCCCGATCAGCGTCCGCACCGCCAACTTGCGCTGGCGCCGATCCTGCAACCGCAGCCTTGACCCTCCGCGCCAACTTACCCAGCATCTTCAGTCGTTTTGGCCGCGGCGGCACAACAGGAGGCTGCCTAGCCATCAGGACTAGATAGCGCTTATACCACGGCAGATCGCTGCGGAAATAGCCCTCCCAGGACCACGACTGGTCGTCTTTTGGCTTCGGTTGCTGCGCAGCCAGTCGCCGAGGCCGGGGCTGGGGCAGAAACGCACGACACGCTTCGGCGCCCACGAGCGAGAAGCTGGGGATCAAGCCACCTTCGGCGATGCAGCAGGGATGCTCGAAGCAGGGATGGAGGTGCAGATGCTCCGAGGAGCCGCAAGGCGTTCCAGGGAGAGAGAGACGTTGGCCTCTTCCCCATGCTGGAAGTGCAACGCGTGTACACTGGTGTGGCACGGCTGAAGGGGGGATGATGGCGGCGAAGCGGAGGCGGGCGCGGAGAGCAGGTGTTGGGGGCTTCGCGACCTCTGGGACTGCGAAGCCGATGATGACTTGCATTGTGGGGATTTCAGGGTGTTGTTGAGACATGGAGCGGGGAGACGGCTGGTGTTGATACTTACCTATGGCTTCAAAACTTTTTGATCTGCTGCTTGAAAACAATCTATGCTTGTGACCGGCACAATCAATTCTCTAGACGAGCTGCTTTCAAGACCAGATCCAACGGTAGAAGTGAGCTAGCCCCGCGGTGTTCGGGACAAACCCAGATTCCGGTGGATGCAACTTATACTACCTTCCCCGTAACGATACACAATGTCATTGTACGTGCTCGCGATAAAGTGTTTTTAGAGGGTTGCGTTAAAGAGATATGTTGAATATTCTGCAGATGCTTTGAACTAAACAAAGGAAATTGATATGACAACCGAATTCACCATCTGTACAACGAACGCCAAGAACACCACACGCGTGTCATCACTAGGGCACGCGCGATATGTCTGTTGCCAAAAAAATGAATAATCAGTGTGGTAATACAGGTTCCAACTCCAAAAACTCAAACCTTCTAAGCACCCTTCAGGCCCTCCCGATGATGCAATAATTCTCGCGGTTCATGAACGTCCTACAGCCAAGCACGCTAAGACACCGTCTACCATTCGCTTTTGTTGTAACATCTCTCTTTCTCTAACTCTCCCTCGCTGTTGCAATTTGGGTCCTCACAAAAGGCTTCTAGGCCAATCTAGATACACACCAAGTCCCACAGCCTATCGCTAGCCCACTCTTCCTTTTCGTCAGTGATAATCTAGGTGTTTGTGGGGCTACGATCCACTCCCTCAACATCCGGCACGGTCCCAGCATATCAACACAATAATCCCGATTATTGCGAGGTGGGAGAGGGTTGTTGATGAGATCATCGCCGAATTCGTATTCGAAGAACCACTTAATGTAGTCTGCTTGGCGACTGCATCCCCGGGGAATCTCAAAAGCTGTCGAGAGTATCGAAAGACTAAGAAAAGGAGGTGGTCTTCATGATCGGAGATATGAAGAACTGAAATAGCGGCTCAAGACGACTGATAATTTCTTTAGCGAGATGGGCCGCTCAATCTTCATAGAAAAGGATGCCTCCAATGGGTTCTGGAATGCCTTCAAGCTCCTTCGCAGAATGTGAAAGATCATGAAACTGGACGTCTGCCCAAGTATTAGGCTCCATATTTAATCTGTTGAGGGCTCTCGATCGTGATCAGTTGCTGAAGACGAATTCAAGGCGCTCCTAGATGTAATTACAAAAGTTATCTCGAAAAATTTGAAGATTTTGGGGTTGCGCTGCATCCTCGCGGCGGTTCATAGTAAAAGTCTTTCGAAGTTATTGTGAATTGACTCATATAAAGGCTCTTAAGGCCGACCTGAGCAGTAATTTCCAGTAGAGACGTAAATGGAAAATAGAAGCTTTATCTAAAAGCTATGAATAAATTTGAAGCGAGGCAGGAAATTTTGCGCAGTGAGGTCAGGCCTTGCGATGCTATCGAAGCCCTGTGACTAAGGTCATGAGGCCGCCGCATCACCATTTGGAACAGTTGAAGTTTCCGTGGATCGCCGATCTTCTCCAATACTGGTAGTAGGTGGTGATTCAAGCGACTTTTCAGTGACTAGGCGGATGAGGTATGCTGCTGTATCACCTGCGCCGTCTATCTGGCCGAGCTTTGACTCGAAGAGTTGGGCATCACGGAGCAACCTACGTAAAAAGTAAATGTCAACATTCGAGGGAAACCGTAGATTTGATCTGAAGTTGCAGTTTAGGGTATGGTCTAATACACACCTTGCTTTCCCGGCTGGTGTTCTAACAACAGTATCAGCAAAGGCTTTCCCAACTTGATCCCTGTAACTTTCAAAGACTGGAACCATAATCATGCGGACAGACATCTTAGATAGGTGCTTGTCTATGATCTTGTGAAGCGTTGTTGTCTCCTTAGTCAATGTCTCCATATTTGGACTGGCTTGCCGCTCAGAATCAGCGTCCCAATCTATTTTCTTCAGATTTCTGACGTGAACAGTTGCCCGATTGCTCATAATGTCGATGAGTTTGTCGTGGATGCTAACTTGCTGGTCTTGCAGTAACCTCTTCACGTTGTCAAACTCGGCTAGAGGTGGTTTAGATCCAGAATAATGCCTTCGAGCAAATTCTCTGACGTATGGCAATGAGGCTATAATGAAGCTCAAAGCTTGTGAGGCGATTGCAAGATGCTTTGTGTTGATATTTTTTAACCCTGCGGTAGCAATAGCACCGGCCCCGAGTATGAGTTGGCAAAGGCGGGAGTTGAAAAGCTTAAGATATTCGCAGATTAACGTCGAGACTTCGGAAGTCATGCTTGGTATCGCGGCGATCAGATTTTCAAACCGATCAATACCTCGTAAAACTGCTAAGGCCGAGTCGCAAACAATATACTTTTCCTCGTCAATGATTGCAGTGATCGGGCCTCTGCTTTTGTCTTTCAACGTTCCGTTGGTCTCAGTCGCTGTCGTGCCATTCGTTGTGGTACTTTCAATGGCTTCCCAAACCATTGCGCTTGTAGACCAGTAAGCGGGATCACTTGTCATTCCCTGCAGTATCCTCGAAAGCACCGAATTTTCTACATCTCCGAAGTCTTTAGCCTCCCAGCGGTCTGACTCCATGGCCTGAGCCAGCTGCTGTTTCTCTGTCTCGCCCATGTGCGACACGAACTCGCCGATATGGCCATTGATGACGCCCTTCAATGCTGCACCAGACCTTCCCGAGACAGCCTCACACTCGTCCGCGAATAGCCTATTAAGGTTGAAGTATCTCAGGAATCGGTGTAACGGTAAATGAATAGTTGACTCGGACCTGACTTTGAGAATCTTCGTTATCTGTGTCTGTGCCGCGTCTACAGCCTGTCCCAATAGGCTAGACATATCTAATGCTTGCATTAACTCTTCCTGAAGATTATTAGAATCTTGATTTGAGCCACCTGCATTCATGTACCCATCGATGCTGCCGATGTTTGGACTTCTTGGTGGAGAACGTAGCCCTCCTCCGGACACTGGTGGAGTGCTGACTCCGCTGGTAACATCAAGAAGCACCTTAACTTGAATACTGAGTCTCCGCAGAGCTTCACCAACACCAGCATAGATTTTGACAAACAACTCCTCAGCATCGGCGGGGTCCAAAGCACGCAGGTTGCGTGAAAGTATCAAAGATTTGTCCTGCGCACTGTACATGCGGCTGCTCCTTGTAGATATCGACGTTGCAGATTCCGCATCGTCATCTGTCGCGCTCGGAAGGTGGTGCCGGATTAATAGTTTCATTTCCCGTACAATTGCATCCCTAAAAGCCGATGTTGCTGGGCCTGTATAGTTCGATCCGCTAAGTCCAATAAGATTTGCTCTCAAATCAGAGCGAAATTTGCCACTAGTCTGCAAAAACGCTGGTATTGTTGACTGAATCCTTTTGTGATCGCCGCGTGATCTTTGAGAGGCAGAGGCAGAGGCCCAGCGCTTCAGTGTTTCTCCATGGGGAACGCGTTGTATGTGCTGACGCAAATCTACGAGTAGCGTTTCAAGGAACCTTGCCTCAAATCCTTTGCCAACACGGTACCTCAGCTGCTGCATGCCTTCGCCCAGTCCATGCAATGCCTTGAGCCCACGCAAATCAATGATATTTGATGGTAGATGTGGTTGGAGCCAAGAGACCGCCTGTGTATCAGTGATGTCCAAATCCCCAGATATAAGTTTCTCAACTGCGTCCATTCGGCTCATTGTAATTTCCAACTCGCCTCTGTCTATCATTTCTTCACAGTGTGACACTGCTTGCACTGTGGCTTGCAATTGGTCCATTGCTTCCGTTAATCTGCGGAGATTTTCTCTTCGGCGCTTCATTTCAATGACTTTGAGGCCACCAACCGCCATTTGCCTGTCTAAATTGCGAAGGTCTTCCCGCAATTTTTTGATCTTAGTGACTGAATCTGCAGCTTCGGACTGGAGCTCTCGAAGGGAGCCTAGGGCGGCGAAGAATGATGTAGAGGCAGTCGAGATGGAAGATATCAAATGCACCTCAACCGTGTCCATATACCACGACAGTTTCTCCTGCAGAATTGCATTAGTTGCCAGGGCTTTCCTTCCGCTCGGCTGCGAGATCTCGGCGAAACCATTCACGCCTTTTATATCATTACCCGTTTTCATTTGTGGTGGTCGAACAACTTCAGATCGTTCACTGACGATATCGAAGGTGCGAGGATTCTCTAGGTGGAAATTTTCTTCAAAATAGACATTAGGTATCGTAGATAAAGGCGTTAAAACGTGCATGTTCCGTTTTGATGCCCCCCCACTAGAGCGCCTTCGTGCTTGAGGAGTTTCTCCCGGCGATAGTGCTGTCACGGATAGATGCCTAGGCGTTGTTGAGCCTGCTTGTTCCATGTGCAACCCTCGCTCAAGTAGCTCAGCAAATTCATCCTTCTTTACCGAGTCTCTGTGAAATATTTGGGATGATCCACCATCAGCATCAGCCTTCGCCCGTTGGAAAGCGTCATATAAAGAACCGATTTGTGAAAGGTATGCGTTAAAAGCAGTTAGTTCCACATGAGGGATGTTGGTGAGAGTAACAGGGGGTATATCTTTCGTAGATGGAGGTTTGTGGCCGAGTACAGTAGCAGCTGTATGTGGCAGCATCCCTGTGCGGACTATGGGAGGTTGAAGTAGAGTCGAGATAGCTGAGTAGCAAAGTTAGTTACGGCATATTATGTATCTCGTGCATGATGTAAATACCATTTTGCCCAGACTCCCTCACCGATCCCATTCTGCCTTGAGAGGACGTATCCAGGACTCCACCAACAGAATGGATCGAGCTCGCTGTCGACCCGCGGCGCGGCTGATACCTGCCGGTTGAACTCGGTCTCTGTGTCCAGTCATGTTGAGGAGAAGGCAGCGATTCGAAGCTATCGACAGATCTCCGGGGGGAGGGAGATGACATGGTCTAGCAGCAGAAGGGGAGTAGCTGACTGGTGGAGGCATAGGGATAGCATCGAGGGTTCCGAGGGCTACCGCGGTATCATATCGCTCAAGGTCAGAATTTAATAGGCAAGGGGGTGCAAGAGAAGAGCGTCAATATTTAAATTGATGGATTTAACGGGTAGAAAGGTGTCAAGACAAAAGTCGCACACACGCAACGCGAAAGCTTAGCCCGCTGACGGCCTCACCGCCAAGGCTTTCGGTATTAGGTCTCACGTGCTCTCCTTCACAAAGCCAATTCTCAGGAACAGACTTAAAAAGCATCCCAAATATATACCATTTGGAAATACTAGTTCACCATTTATATCTATACAAGGAAAGTGTAGTTCTCGCTATTATGCGGGATATTATGCGTTGGGGCGAAGTTCTGCAAGCTAAAATGACCCATCTCGAATAACCTTACGTTTCCAATGCCTCAGTTACGTAGAGCTGCCCCACTGAGGAGCATTGATGGTGTAAATCCACGCAACCATTCGCCAGTTGATAGTTCGCTAGTCACCATTGCAAGGTCCGACGCCGACGGTTGCGCCAGTAATACACTAGGTGGTAGATACTGGAAGCTTTATGCAACCATTAGTAAGCGTACTTAAAATGCATAGGTGTTGAGGGTTGGGGGTAGGTATTCACACTCAGGCGAGTAGCCATGATAACTGTGATGATACTACCAAGTTCCATAGAGAAACTGCGGGAGGGTGAGTGGAGGGTAATACGGTTACTCAAGTTCCTCATAATGTTATATCCATACGTCCACAGACCAATAAAAGTGGTCCTACAATTCTATACGCTAGGTATATACTTACAGGGTCCAGGTGGGAACAGGGACTCTGTCACTCAATTTGTTCGTGTGCTAGATCAAATAGATCGTCGCGAATGGGCCAATAACACTATCAAAAGAGCTCAGGACTGTTATCACTTTGAGACATCATTAGCGCCATGTGTAAATGACGCGGTCGCTGCAGTCATAATCTGCAGGAACGAGTACGCATACTCTGCCTTGTTGTCGTAATTTTCGGCACGAGCATGCATTTCTTCGAGGTTACCAGTAAGAATATTGCTCTTACTCTGGGCACTAACAACATCTTTCTCGACACCATGGAGGACGGCTCTCTTGGCCCAGTAGAACATGACAGCCGGTGTATACCAGGGCCCCAGTGGAGGTCGGCATACATTGACCAAAGCGAATTCCCCAGTCTGGGTGCCATTTGAGAGTTTGAGGCGACAACGTCAGAAGAGGATGAATTCTTCTCAGCCGAGGACAAGACGTTAGGGTGCTTCTCAACGTCGTCAGAATTACCCTCCTGAGCTTGCTTTGCTTCAAGCTCCTCTTTCGTCAGATGTCCGCGGTAATAGTCCTGAACGTCCGATACCCCTTCGGGGCGAGGAGGAATCTCGCCAAGTCTGAGGAGCAGCGGGTCTTGGAGAATATGCCACCATTGAAGCTGCCAGTCACCAAGGACTAACTTTCGGTAGAGATATGGGAGAAGGAAGACACGGATGAGGAGGGCAACTCCAGCAGCAACACCGACAATCACACCAGCGATTTCGCCGTCTTTTAGTTTAATTTTTGAGGAAGCACCCTTCCATACAATCGACACTGTGTAATCATTAGTCACAACAATAGTGGTAGCAACAAACAGGTCTTAGACTTACTGGTAAGGAGACCAGAGGTGGTGGCGAAGTAGATCGGAACGGTAATAAATGCCTTTTTGACCGGGTTCTTGCGAAGCATGACTTCGTACTTGGTGATAAGGAATATGATGGTACCAAAAGCACCGGTAATACCAGGGGCAATCGCCCAAGCGGCAAAGACTTGGGAGACTCCGTTCTAGCCCCAGTTAATACCGTGGGCGCCCACGGAGGCAATTCCCACACCGATAATACCTGTGGAAATGTTAAATAATGAACCCGGTAGCTGAGATTCATGCTACCTACCTCCCATAATGCTATGCGTTGTACTAACTGGGAGACCCAACCTCGTGGCAGCAGTCAGATAGAGCGAAGATCCGATGACAGCGCAAACCATTCCCAACATGAGGACGGAGGGTTCTTGGGCAAACAGTTTGGTGCTGATGATTTTCGTTCGAATAGTTTCTGGCACACGAGTATTAACAGCCATGGAACCAGTAAACTCCATGCATGTGGCGATCAACATGGCCTGTTTCATTGTGAGGGACCGCGAGGACACGGATGTTGCAAAGGAATTTGCGGCATCATTAGCACCTGGGTCTCTGTGTCAATACTAACGTCTGAGAGTAGGTGGGGGGATCTTACCAATGTTCCAAGCAGCCAAGAAGGCAAAGATGGTACCGATAGCAAAAAGATAGTCATATTGATGGAGGGCCGTCATGGTGTCAGGCTGTCAACTGGGTTTAACTGCCTGTAGTGAGCTTATCCGTACAGACTTGGCTGGCTGTGGTGAAAGGGTAGATCAATACGGAAGATGTAAACTTATATTCTCCTCGTAGAACTGGCAGTGAGCCGGAATGTCACCGCTGTCGCCATTCAACACCATAGCTGGCATAGCTAGCTTGCTAGCTTCCAATTAACAAGCAGTTCATGCAAACGTGAAAGAGATCCTCGGCATACCAAGCTGGCCTAGAGAAGTCCCAAACCTTGATAGCCGCTCTAGAAAAATTCGGTATCTTGGAGTCCCTGGGAAGTGTACCGGATCTAATCAGTGTCGCGCGATCTAGAAGCTTACCTTCCTATTAGAAGCCAGATGATGGCGGCGTTAGGGGGCTCGGTGAGCGACCGACTTGGTGAGTGCCAAGCCTGCTTTCCAGGAACGAAGTCCAACACCAATAGGAATCTTTCATTTCAAAATGTGTGCTGGCTCTTAATCATGCATGGGTTTCGATGACACTTGCAGAACAACTCGGCGACCAGCAGCATTACAAAAAGGCAAGAAATAGGATTCTAGGCCTGCCAAGCCGACCCATATCTTCGGTCACAATGCAGAGGACAAGAAGGCGGAATCCACCCAAGAACAATCGATGCGATAAATGCGGGTCCAGTCAGGGTAGAGAAATGACATATTCACGGAGATTTCGATAACACTGAGCGGGACCGCCAAACAAGGGAATAGTCTGAGGCAGCTGAGAAAACTAGATCTGGTAAATGCAACTTGAATTTAATATCGTTTGGTATGAGAGGCCCGGCTGATCGTCGGTAAGCCGAAAAATCACGTGTTCAGCCAGCCACCTGGGGCAGATTCGAGGATCTCCACAGCGCCACCAGCGCCAAGCTGAGCAGATACGCGTATTAAGGGCCACCCACTGATTGAGCCGCTGATCGACGCCGACCGTAGGGTAATTAGGGCCATTAGGGCCCCAAGTATATATAAAAAAGGCCTCCCTGCCTAATCCTTAATCGCGGCAGCATATTTACTATTATACCTACTATATAAGATGGCGCTGACCAACCGCGTAAAGATTAATATCGCCAATAATGCCGAATTACGCGCTAACGCGTAGCATGTCCTCGCCCTTACGTATACCGCAAGGCCTAAGAATACGTCTATAACGTACAATCTAAAGCAAAAGGAGTTTAAGGTAATACCCCCCCCCCCTCCTAAAAGTATCGCGGCCTATAGCTAACGCGTTATCTGGCTCTAGGCCTTCTATAAATAGAAGCAGTATTGCGATAGCGATACTATTACAAAGGATAAGCTACTTCTTTTTCTTATTAAGGAGGTTATAAGCTAGCCCTTAAAAGGGAAGAGCTATAAAGCCAATATTAACGTACCCTAAGAGGAAACGCGGCTCTTATAGCGGTTAGTTTATAGCTATATTACCGCTTTAATAGACCTCTATTAGATATAGAAAGCTATAAAAATTAATAGCCACCCGTTTCTGTAAAAGGATAGCGTTAGAAAGTACCTAAAGACGCTATAATAGAGGGACGCGTAGTGTAAAAAAGAGTAGTTTGCTAATAAGGGTAGAGATATCCTCCTTAACAGCTATACTAAGGACGAGTTTTAGAGCGTCTGCTATAAGCTTTAGGCTAGGGGCACCGCCTTATCCCTAGAGTGCTACTTTTATACGCTTATTAATATCCTACTAGGCTACTATATACTTACCTATAGTAGTAATAAATACTCCACTAAGATCTTAGATCTATTTACCTTTAAGTTTAAGGGTAAAGGCCCTATACGCTATATACCCTTAGTATTTACTATACGCGCAGGTAAGTAGAACTAGTATAGCCGCCTTAAGATTATTAGGGCCCTATAAAATAGGAAGCCGCTTATTTATATACTTAGTAGGCTAGCTTTTTATCTCTTATACTACTAAAATCTTAATATAGAGTCGTTTTTAAACTTTAGTAGTTGCTTAATATAGTATAATATATGCCTAATTAAAAGCGGTACTAGGGACTGTAAGGCGGCCCTCTTATATAGTAAGATTAGGTTATAAAGGCCTTCTAGTATATTAGCGTCTTTTTAGAAAAGAAGATATATATTAGGCGGAGTACTAGTACTAAAACAGTAGAGCTAAAGGGGGTTAGTAAGGACTAGATTTAGTATATTAAGAGATAAAACTAAATATAGATAGTAGGCTATTACTTAAACTCTCTTCTATAAAAGTTTATAAGGTTAATAGTAGAATACCCCTTATAAATAGGCTGCTTTAAAATCCGCTATATGGGTATTACGCCGCCTAACGTACTACTATTAATAATATAGCTCGAACTAGACAAATAGAAGGGCTGTTTTAGCCTATAGTTATACTAGATTAATAACCTTGCCGCTATAGGGGTTATAAACCTTCTCTTTTACCTCTATAAGGTTATTTTATAGGACTTAGTAGCCCTTTATAAGATATTCCTAAGCTATCTAGTATAGAGCCATTCTATTTTTTAGTATAAGGTATATAAAGTGTTACGGCACTGGCAGAACTTGGCAGAACTTGGCAGAACTTGGCAGAACTACGCACCGGCAAGTTGCCACAGATTGCCGCATATTGCGGTCACGTGACGCGAAGATCGTATATAGCTTCGAGCGGCGCTCCCCTTCTTCTCGGATGGTAACCGTCCAGGCGCGGACGGTCGGGGCGCCAGTCCCAAAATGGCTTAGTATACGCGAGGTCTTGGCGCCCAAGATATCTTCACTCTCAATTAACCCGTCAACCTTCAACACCCCATCGCTTAATTAATGAGCGAATATCTAGTAAGCTAGAGCTTTATATTAGCTATATACGTCATAAACTAACTTATATACTAGATTTTCAATCCAATAGCTCTTATAGAGCATCCAACATGCCTCCCAAGTAAGTAATTTTTCAAGTTATATAATTTTTATGTATTTTTAGAAAAAAAAGGCCTCTGGAATTATATTTTTGAATTAATAAAGATCTATTTTTTCTTTTCTCGGTTTTATATTATACCGCTTACCAGTTTCTTAGTTATTTTAATATATTAGCTTTAAATTAACGATTTGAATTTTTAAAAATTTTCGGGAAATTTATTTCTTAGTTTTATATTATACCGCTCACCAATTTCTCGGTTATTCTAATATATTGGCTTTAAATTAACGTTTCTAATTTTTAAAACTTTTTAGGAAATTTATTTCTCGGTTTTTTACCCTATTAATTATTTAATTATTGGATTTTCCGATATCTTAGGCTTCCTTTCTTACTAGGAAGAATTATTTAATATACAGCCTATTGCTTTATTTACTAATATTTTTTTTCTTTATTTTTTATTTTTTCTTATTTTTTCCAAGAATTATTTTAAATTTTAGGTATTAGATCTGCCAGTGCTGCTGCAATTACTGCTGCCAATAAGGCTGTATATAAGAAAAGATGGTTATTAGGAAAGCCCTTAAAGGTATATTTTTTTCTTAGTGGCTTTAAGAATATGCTAATTTTATCTAGGAGCAACAAGACAAAGACCTTAAGGAGAAGTTAAGGTAAGAAAGATTGTATTTTTTCTTAGTTTTTTTAATATTTTAGGGCTGGCTTCTAGGGACACAAGGACGTAGATCCTAGATGCTATACCTATTACGTCTAGAATATAGTAAGTTTTTTACTATTTTTCAGATAAAAAATAACTAATTTAACATTTTTTAGCGTATGCCTAAAAAGGTAATTAATAGTACTAAGGAACGTAATACACTTCCTTGCGGCTATAACTACGAAGTATATTATCGAAAATTCCGATAATAGTAATATAATTTCTTACTTTACCTAGGAATCTATTCTGGAGCTCTAGTGTGTAAAGAAAGGGCTTTAAGAGGTAAAAAATCTAGTTTATTTCTCGTATATTTTAATAAAACCAACTTTTTTTAGGGAAATTCCGACCTTAATAAAAATAAGAGAATGCCTAAGGCCTTCGGCAGACATAGATCTTACCTTCTTTCCTTTTTTAAGATTCTTTTTAGTGTTTTTTTAGTTAATAAGGTATTTAATTCTCGTTTTTTCCGATATTTTTTATTTTTTAAGTAAAATTAACTAACTTCTCGGATTTTCTAATAAGATGCTTAATATTAACGGTGCGCGCGTTGCTGCCTTAAAGAAGGTTTTAAAAATTAAGTCTAAGGGTGGTCTTTAACTGGGTACGTAAAATAGCTTATTTTTCTTAAAATTTACTAATAAATCTTACTAGCTTCTTATAAATTTCCTAAAGATTCTAATTCCGATTAGTAGCTTAATATTCTCGGTTATACCAAGAATATAGGGTTTTTTTGTCTTTTTAGTTAATTATATGTTGCCTTGGTTTATTCTAAGGAGAACGTCTTAGATTTTCCAAGATTTTTAGAGGATTTTCCTATATAATCTGCAAAATAGAGTTTCTTTCTCTAGCGTTAGAGGTTATCGAGAATTTTAATACCCTCTTTTATTTCCTCGGATATTCTAATAAACCTCTTTGGTTTATGGCACTTATATAGGATTATAGTGCCTAAGTAGTCTCTTAAAATTTAGAGAATTACTTAATAAAAAGTCTTAAATTTCTTTAAATAACTTTTATTTATATAAAGCTATAGTAATTAAATA
>Ga0307515_10008633_pt1 | contig 19827 bp, 11 predicted proteins | sample 17_EM_MG_FD_194513 | JGI IMG/M metagenome (GOLD analysis project Ga0307515, IMG submission 194513) | Populus trichocarpa ectomycorrhiza microbial communities from riparian zone in the Pacific Northwest, United States - 17_EM | ecosystem: Host-associated > Plants > Roots > Unclassified | place... | reverse complement strand
AGGTGCTCCTGAGATTGTCACTAGTCCTCCTGTATCCTCGCAGATTTGTCGCCAGCGTTCCCAGGTGCACCAGAAGGCCACTGCATCGGTGCAGTCAACTCCGAGATTTGACCACCCTGGGGTTCTAGATCAACAGTCAACATCTAATCCACCGGTGGTGAAAAGGAATATCCCACATGCTCTCCCTCTGTTTCTTTAAAGAATTGATGGCATTCTGCTCTTGGACTTTGGTCTGGTGGTTGAATTTATCCCCGTACTGCTTGGGATTAGACACTGCGGATTTCTTCAATATACGTCGACTGCTACAAGTTGATGAGGGAAACCCCAGTCTTCAATCTTCCGCAAGCCTCCGTTTCAATCAGCACCGAACCGGGATGCGCTGTCTCGGTTCGCCCTAAATTTGGCATTTGCGATAATATCTCCGTTCGCGACATCGCCCATCAAGCACGGTGAGTTGTCCGCACTAGATACATGTATCTGTCGGGATGTCGGCTAGCTGCTGCGGACAGTTCCGGAAGGGTGTTGATATCCATGCCGGATATGCCGATGCGGGTCAATCATCTATTCAGATGGCGTGCAGCCTGTTGCCTGGGTAACCACCGCGCCCTGCAACGTCATCCAATATATTGGGGCGCGCTCTAAGGACTATCCTATTGCAGCTTGTATCAGCCCTACCGCATGTGCGGTACAGCACAGGGGAAGCAATCGTTCTGATGCTATTGTTCAGTGTTTCACTGCGGAAGCCTTTTGCAGGCACCCGCCACGGAATGAAACAGACCTTCCCTCCAGCCACGTACTAGTAGGGGCATCGGCTCGAAGATCAATGACTGTGAGATCAATGACTGACCGCCCTGAAGCCCTAAACGTAAGGCAGAGACAACCTCAAACCGTAGAGCCCTGCAGCAGTACTGGACAAGTCCTGGAGTGTGGCTAACCAGTGCCCAGGCTAGAGTTGGAGGTTAAAGACACTGCTATCCAAGGAGCGAATGATACTGTCCCGTGATGGATCCAACGGTTTTCCAGTTGTCAACAGCTGGGTTTTAACATGGTGAATTGTTGTTCTTTTTGTAGTAAGGCCCTAGAGTTAAAAGCCTTGGATGGGCGGATGTTTGTTGAGAATGCCTACATGGAGAAGTGTATAGGTGGCAGTTCAACAAAACCTGAAACGGAATGGGAGACAGCAGCCCCTTTCCCGGCGGTGATGGTCACCTCTATATGTCCCGTACCCGTCCTGTTCGCGATCTAGAACCTGAAACCGAAGAAACCCGTGGATCACAGTTCCTAGGATTGTTTACCTTGCGTTATTTGGTCAGGCGCAGTCAATATCATCCAGAACCTCAGCCATCAGCGAGGAAGGTTTAAAGCAGTGTTTTTCGTGGTATTTCAGGAAAAAACTACAATGTAAGCTGTCAGGCATAGCAAGAACGCAAGCAAACTACTAAGTACTTTACTCACCGCGAACGGTAACAGGAATCTACGGACACAAAGGTACAGCACCGAGCTAGACTAGGACATAGACTATAGAGCTTAGACATACAAGGCCGAAACCCGGCTCGCCCGGAGGCGGAGGGGAATTTGGTTCTGTCATACTCTAATTAGAGTGAATATAGTGTGAATAAAACAAACAAACAAGGCCGAAGCCCTGCTAAGAAACAAATCCACGAACTATTAGACGCTCCTCAAGTTGATTGCCGTATCCTCCGCAGTGGTGAAGTACTGCATTTTCCTATGAACTAGAAGTACAATAGAGTCTTCAGCTCCGACTCGAGATCGGTCCTAATCCAATCATATATCGCGTAATAGGGTATTAACAAACAACTTTTTCATTGAGGATCTCGACTTAGGCACAATCTCAAGTTAGGATCAAAGAATTTACGGATTTTAGTTTCCGTAGTAACAGGATGACTATTCCCGAAACCAAATAGAATGAAATTTTACCTGACAAACTTGGTTTTGTAGAAGACCTTGTTTCACCTCACAGCCCCAGTGATGATCGATGATCCTTGGTATCACGTCGATCACGATCATCACGAGAGATCAACTAGTGATCAACTAGTGATCAACTAGTGATCAGCTGGTGATCAAGGCGCAGTGGTCCCCCAGTTCCAACACGGTATAAGATATCTATTGTACATCTGCTGTGCCTTGGTACAATTGCCATGACGTCAGACAAGTACGCCAAGTATAGGATCTTGAAAATGGATGATGAAACGGTCCAGGGTTTCTCTGCTTTTGTCCGTACGTGAAGGAAAGGTTCGGAATGTGACCTCCTCAGTCTTGAGCAAAGATGTATCTTCTTCACCTGTGTTGTGACTAGCATTCTTATAATCAGCACTGTCAACACCTCTTTATGAACTGAGTACCAAAGTTTGAGACAACCGACCAGGGCTGCTACTAGAGGTAGCGTCTATCCTCTGAGGAATTTTGCTGGACAGATTGGGCCATTCTAGGAACTGATTAGGATTCGGGTTTAGATTCAGATTGGAATGTTCACTGCATCTAGGAGCTTACGAACATGCACAGGAAACTCCTGAGAATCCATTGTGAACATTATTCAATGTACTTTGCTTTCCACCTTATACATCGCAAGAAATATCACGGCCGGGCTGTCTAGACCGGAACCTGCGTTAAAACTCGTGTTGAACCCAACTTACCTCATCTAATCCGCCTTCGTCGTAACCGTATTCGCCTCTGCCGCCGTTGAGTTCAGGGATTAGTGAAGCTATTACAGATTGCTAGCTTCTTCAACAGCGACCTAACATTCCTTCCATATGCACCTTCGGCGCGAGACACAAGCCTCTTGTTGATTGGCAATGGAGACTGCGATCAGTAATGGCTATGCATGAAGCGAATTAACCCAGGAGTACAGACTAGAGAGAGCAGTCCTGAAACTAATCCTTACTCGAACTAGAGCCCAGATAAATTTGTGGGTGATAATTAGTGATCTAAATGCCATAGTAGGTGTTTCTGAGGGCTGTAGGGTGTTACGGGTTCAGTTTAGTTGGAGAAGAAGGGATCGTCGATGGTGAATCGTGATGTCATTGTTTTTCACCTTCACTGTTACCAAGTACATCTTTAGTTCAGATCACAATCTATCTTATCTTATTTGCAAATCGCATCAAAAGATCATCAAGGGCCCAAGAACACGGATCCCTCTATGCTAAAAAGGAGTCATTTGTCACCCGACAGATGAGTGCAGATGAAGTAGAGATGACGGTGTCGAAATGATGAATGATGATGGAGATCGATGTAATCAGATTAGATAGTGATCAGATAGTTCAGAGCTCCGCTCTGTCCTCATCACCACGTCACCATTCTCGCCTGTCACCACAGGCCCCCACACTGGCACCACAGCTTTCAGTTCTGGAGAACAAGCAAAAAAAAGTCAACACAAACTAAACAACTCTATCTCATTCAAGCCAACCAACTCGTCGAAACTTCTCGTTCTTCTGCATTTGGTTCGAACGTTCCAGTTGTCTAGAACAGATATAGAAGATCCGCCACCATCTCGCACCCTCAAGGACCATAAAGGAATGAAGGCTCGCCTCCCTACCCAGAATCCGAGATGGTGAAATTGAGTCATTTCCATCTGGTGTTGCACATGAGGCGAGACAAGCCCAGACCCACCTCACTTCGATGGTCATCTAGACTCACTAGCCCGGTACTACGCCACCAGATCACCCTGGTATCTGGGAGTATATCAAGAGAAGAGGGGAGGATTAATGTAAGTGTACCTTCTTCTCTCCCTCCACTTCTGCTTCAATCTCTAGTTGGGTTCGGGAAGTCAGCCTCAAGTTCTGACAGATGAATAGGGATGTCTAACTGTGCAGTATTGGAAATTTCCTTAAAACTCTGCTCGAGTTGGGCTCTCTCATTCTTTTATATCATCACCCGCAGTAACCCGGGATATCTCATCTCGTCAGAAACCTCTTCTCGAATCTCAGACGATTAACCGGCTCGTCTCGTATGCAACGCCAGTTCTATCGCGCGGCTCGCCTGGGAAGGTTGAAGCGAACGTTAGCCCTACAGGCGTCCTAGTCTGGCTAGCTGGCATTTCTGCCAATAAGGCGCTCGCATAAGCCGACTATCCTTCTGAAGCTGAAATTGATTGAGTCTGTGCTCACAAGGTGCAGTCCGCAGCACGCTAGTCGATCAGATGCGGCAGGGGTGTAAGTTGGTTCCGAAGTGGTGAAATAGTTAATCGCAACCTATTCAACGGATCTTTCTACCAGAAAGTCATTCGCTTTCATCCAACTAGTCATACCATCGTCTCGACTGTCGATCAAGCCTCCAATATTCAGGCGCTGGCTTGTCCTATGTACTACTTATGTCTCGATTATTGATGCAGTTTCTAAGGAAGGGAATGGTCATACTAGTCTCTCGACTATCGATGTAACTTCTACAATTCAGGCACTAACTTGTCCTGCTACCTGGTCATACTTCCAGATCTTCGATTATCGATGCAAACTCCAAGATTCAGGCGCTGGCTGGGCATTCTTCCCTTGTCTCGAGCATTCAGTGTTCTTAAGCGCTCTACCTAAGAAAAGCTTCCGAAATAGCAGCGCTAAAGTTTAAAACCAGCCTGCGGCCACTTAAGAACACTGCGACCTACCCACGTCTCAGCCATTGACACAAGCAGAATTTAGGCATTGACTGGATATACTTCCCGCGTCTCGACCATAAAACAGTCTCCATTTAAGTAGGGCTAAAAAGTTATTGCTGGACGCCCTGACAAAGCGGAACCAATTACGGATTCTTATGATTCAATCGTCAATAACCCATGGCTGGCTGATCTTAGTGAACTTTAGTTCTGACGTTGGGCACTTTGAGTATTTTGCTAATCGACATACAGGCAGTGTCCGCCACCACCATGGACACTATATGGTTATTCGAGTATGTGTTCCCTCCTCCGAAGGACGGAATAATGGAATTTTCGGGAAGGAAGTGGTTTTGGTGGACTATATGGTTGAGGACAAAAAGAGAAGACAGAGGAAGAAGGCGACAGCAGCGGCGGAGGACGATACGTCTCACCTCTGGTTTACGGTTCGTAGTCGAGTAAGATATTGGTACTAAGTAGATTGGATTTCGGATGGGACTCATTAACTGACAGCTCTAGAGTATTTACTTCTGTATGTGTACAAGCTATAGTTAGATTTATCAATCACAACTGCAATATGTTCTCATGCGTTTGCAAAGACGTGGAGTACTTATACGTACAAATACTGTACTGAGAGATGAACAACGAACTACACCAGTCATCAGATTCTGTGGGGAGTTTCATTTCGGGTTGATTCACTAGTCAAGGGGTGTAGTCATAAAATTTGAGCGGTATGCATAGCAACGTAGGTAAATACGGACAAAGTACACATTTTTGGGCCGGTTCCTGCTTCTGCCTCGAGTTTGAATCTGTTATCTTCCCATCCTCCTCCCCTTGATTTTGATTTAATTCACCATCATGTTTTGTTTGTTTCACCTCTTTCCATCTAGCTTCTGGGTATTACTCGTGATCATTCGCGTATCCGCAGCAAGCGTCATTTTGCTTGGTTTGTTCTCCAAAGTAATCACCAGGCGAACGCTCAAATATCCGCCATTACTAGACAGTCGTTCGTTGTTCATATCTACGGGTATGGTAGTGCATAACGAATGGATAATTCCTTTTTCGTTGTTGTAACTTGTCGGTTGGCAACATGCGTGTCGTAACTCTATTGACTGGGACTGAGTCACATTCCGTCAAATGATATCACGATAAGTTTCTTTTAAAAAATAAATATGTATAGTCAGGTAGAGTCACAAACTATTAGTATATAGTGTGGGGTAATATACATGTCTGTGTGCAGATGAGCTTCTGATCTAGGGAGATTTAGATTTATGTGCGGAAATACGGAAAGGGTAGTGGTTGCGGGGATTTCAGTGGATTATATATCTGGGCTCAGAGTTGAAGGTAGTCACTACAGATGGTTCCGACTACTCCCTCAGCTTGATATGTGGGTACATACATGCGGTCATAATGTTTTATCCATTAATCATAAGGTTTTAGATCTATCACGCTAGTCAGAGGAAACGTATATCACCGCTAATGGGCCATATGCCCGTATCCCCTGGATCATAACGGTTCCCGGCCCATACGGGCTACCACCTCACCCCACGTCCAAAAATGGTCATCAGAGGCCATCCTTTTTATCAAGTCTTTAGTAGCAAATAAAACTTTCTGTCAAAGTGAATTGTAAATTATATGTGATGTGACTTTGTAAGTCTTACTGCCCCACCAAAATTCACTCTGAACTGGCAACCCACCCCATGTCAATGCACCACTACCCACCTTTCTCCTTTACAGGTGATTGAATTCCATGAAACAATGCCTTTCATTATTGAGACACCACAGTTACTTGCATTTTGAACATGCTTAGCAAAGTTTGGGTGGAGATTTGGTATTTCTGGCTGGGTTTTCCTGCTGGCAAAGCTACCATCCCAGCTACTTTCTCTTTTCAAGGTGTACTGAAAATGGCCTGCAACTCCAGCTCTGGCTGAGAGGTAAAGATATGCCCTCGTTGATGTTTGACAAAGTGGGATTTAGTCTTGTCCACTATGAGAGCTGTATGATGGGTAATGATATTCTCCCTCTAAGCCTCAACTCTCAGGCATATTGCAGATGGAATTCCTTGTGTGCGATGATATTGGGACTTCAGAGCATGTTCTTAGCACTAAGCTTGAAGGTTATTTGGGGGTGTTATGGGCAGAGTTGTGCATCTGGGCTGCACAGTGACATTTTTGAGTTTTTGAGAAGCTAATCTTGAGACAACCCTCCCAACAAAAACTGCCCTTTTTATTGGCACCCCATGCCTGTACAGTTTTTAATTTTTGCCAAAATGCTCTCGAGACATAAGAAAGTAAGTTTATAATGCTCACAGGCCACCCCCACCCAGTTGTGGTTGCATCACTAAATATTTGCACGTGGGAAGTCAGTTGCCATGCCCAAACGGGCCGGGAGTGCCAAAGTTACGATCCAGGAGATACAAGAGACCCCTCCTTCTGATTTTGCGCCTACTATCAAGTTTCATTCTGTCACATCTCTTTCCCGCTTCAAACTGCAAAACATGCATTCTCATGTTCCTGGAGCGAATATCGACGCCTTCTAGCTACCAGGGGCTGCACTAGGTAGTGCACTTGACCACTACCGCCGGTGAAACGAACCCCATGAAGCTGACAGCAGCGGAGTCGAAACCGGCCACCACTTTGCATCGGAGGATACACATGCTTCACCACAAAGGCATGAATTGTCCGTTGTTTCTACCGGTAGGCCGTGGCAGGTCATTCTGGTGTTTTGACAGATTAAACATTAACTAACTATATTCAATTCATCAAACGGGGATTTCGGAAAAAGAAAATGCCTGCTTACGTGTAGCATCTATTGTAATTTGAAGGTTGGTGAACCGATATGTACTTTCTGCCTTTCTTTTGAAATTTCATCGGACAGTGAAGCATCAAAACCCAATCGAGGCTACTGACGATATCAATACTAGAATCGTTTTAGCATTTCAGCTCTAGATTTTAGTCTACGAAGATGTCGGCCAACTGAGCTCGCAGTAGTTATGTCGGTGCGTCGCCTACGTGAGCTGCGCCATACGCAGATGGACGGCGGTTAACTTAGTGCTGGCCGCTGTATGCAATCATCAATGCAACGGGAAAGGCGATCGGGGATTCCGGACGATAAATAAAAGCGCCTTTATCCCCTTAGTCTATATCTTCATAGATAAACTGAGCAAAGCTGCTTCATACTTCTGCAGCATCCCCTTAGCGTTGGGTATCATAATCTACAGATCCAGGCAGTGGGCCGTCTTAGCACACTTCCGGCAGCAAACCTCTACACAGCCAACACAGCTGCGTCTGAAATGTTTTATGTTTCAGGTTCTGCAAACGTCGATGCATATGCAGTTTCATGTGCAATCTCTAATATGTATGAATATCGATACATCGATGAGTATCGCCGATGCCCAGAGATTTCTATTGCAAACGCGGATCGGATATCGATATATTGCAAACGCACTGCTTACATTAAAGCGTATTAGAACCATCAGGGCCCATCCAGATAGAAAGCAGCGACGATACCTTTTATATCTTTCACTACTGCGTTGTACGCCTTCGCCCAATGCGACTGACCTAGTGGTGGTGGTGGTAGTGGTGGTGGCTCATCATATATATTGGACGATCGCGAAAGCCAATTTTGCGGAACTATAATGTCAACGTCGATAACTCGCTTGTAACAAATCAACGGCCAAGAATCAAAGTTGAAATGACTCGCTGGGACGAAAGTATCCCTTTTATATTCTAATAAGTCTAAACCCGTGAAAATGAAGTGTCACTAACAGATAAAAAAGCACCACCCTCACTGCCCGTGCATATCATATCTATACACAATTACTTTCCCTCAAAACCCAGTGTGCCTGCTATTACCGACACTGCGGATACCAGAAGAGATAAACGTCGACGACGGCAACGAAATTCCATTCAGTCTGTTCAACACCATGGACGCCGACGAACCGACACCTGCCCTATCATTGCGGCTCATCTCCACCATCAATAGGGAGCACCTGCTTAGTCTTTTCGCTTCTTAGAAGGGAGAGCAGCAGCCTTCGTATTGATCTGAACAGAGGGTGACGACGGGAGTCCCGGGAACTTTTTGTCGACGCCTTCAACTGCTCCCTGTAACCTGTCGTTATCTCGGGTTTCTTTGATTCCGGGACAATAGGTGAGGCTATTCCACCCGTCCATATTGATGTTAGGGCGTTGAATTTTGCCGCGTTTAGGTGGCTGTTGGCTACTGGAACTCCTTCCCATGCAAGTCAGCTTCATTTCTGGACGCTGCTGTAGGGAACAAGTAGACGTACTCGCTCATAGTAGTGGTTGTGGTGTGGAGGTGAATGTGGCCTGTATCGAGGTTAACCTCTCGAGGCAATGGTTGACTTGAGCTGAGATAGCTGTGATTTCGAATGAGGGAGAAGAGGGTTCGACAGCGACGCGATGATGATGATAGAATGGCTACCGCCCTACACTACGAGGAATAGTCAGTTGGAGTCTAGACAGCAGAGTCATAAATGCAGTATCGGGGGACTACTAGATACCTCTACGAGTAGCAATACGGTTCGGATGAAACCTTACGGGAGGCCAACGTTCAATACAGAGCGACTAGTTCATTGACCGGTAACAACGGCTGGTAATAGACGAGCGGGAGGAGAGTAGAACGATAGGCTGGAGTGGCGACGGCTAGTTGAGCAGAAACAAATGTTTCAAAGCGACCGGCCTCGTACGTCCGTGAAGACTGAAGAGGCCACGGACCAATACAGGCAAGCCGCAATATAACAACGATGTGCCGGCAATGGGGGAAATATTTGCAGGTTGAATGAGTGAGATGAAGATTCTCGAATTGTTCGAAAGGACGCGTGCTCCGAGAGCATCAGTGAGAGATGGAACGCGTCGATGGTTATAAAGTCTTCAGCAGGCCATGTTGCAGGGGGCCGATTCTTAGGTACTATCCAAGCTCAAGATGAACTTAGGGCGGACGGTGCTAAACTCGAGATCTCACTTCCCCTCACGAAGCTCCATCAGTTCAAGCCTCGGGTAGCTCACGCTGGAGTTCTGTCGACGTCTCCCTTGTTGGGCCTGCGAGGCAGTGCGGTACCAACGGCGCCGGGGTCCGGCAGGAGCGCGAGGCGCTTGGATTCTTGTCATCGTGGCTTTGGATTTGGGGCGGTCGTTCTGTGCAGTGTAGTGTTGTCCGGGTCGATTGGCGATCGATATGCAATCATCGGCAGAAATTCGAAAGGGGTGTGAAGCTATAGCAGATTCCCGAGTCCGAAACAACCGGGAAAAAGAAAAACCACTTAGAGCGATGACCTGCCGTTTGGATAATGGCCGTGGCGCTCTTAACTCGTACAAATAGCGTCTTTTCTTGAGCACGGGCTCAAACAGCCAAGTTTGTACAATTCTACCACCTTGGGCACTGCCGTCCCTGTGGCAAACAATCTACCGACCAACCGCAAAATATTGCAGGAGACCACAGGCCAATGCCGTCCCGCTCCTCTCGATCGGCTTCCGTCTGCTATGTGACAGCGGGCTTCTCCGCTGCTCTGTGGCTGCTGGTGATGACAAGATCGCAATACAGCCTTCTAGACTTGCGCTCTCAACCCCATTATTGGACGACCATGATGATGACGACCATAATAATGGTGACGACCACGACAACGGATTGATGCTGCGAGCCTTGGTCACCTATTCTAGGGAGGTGGAACCCAGGAGGATACCAGTGTGCATAAAATCCTTTGGATGATAACGTTTGTGTTGGTTCGTTGCCTGTTCCAATGGATCAGGTTGTTCGTCCTCACATTCGGCTCATTAGTTCTGACCGCTATCGCAAGATACTGCATATTAGAGAGTTTGCGTTTTTGCAACTGGCCAGAAAGCTGAGGCCCAAAACCTGGTTTCGACCAATCAGCGAATCGTTTACCCTATTTGGGGGCCAGATTGGCTGACAGATCCAAAATCGCAAACTCTATATTGTGCGATTTAATAATCTAACTTACCCACTAAAGTACTAACGATATTTCAGTATGGTGTCTAACATCGAGCGCGGGATCTAGGTTGCCGCCTTGTGGCATTTGCGTGCAATCTCTTTACTGTCTGCCAATGGTACTCCAGTTAATAGGGTACCGATCTTCGCGCAACACATGACTGTAAGTTTGACTACCAATTTTCTAGCAAGCTTTTTGGCTTGACTTATTGGTTCATTCGACGTCCCGTCTACGGGAGCTTTGTTCGTGTTCAAAATGCGTATGTCTATAGCTATATTCTGCACATTTGCCCCAAGGACCGGCATTAGCACTCGTCCACACTATTGAGAGAGGCAACGGAAGATCTACGCAATTCATGCAGATGTTATTGACCATAATATGGTGCCATAAACCCTTCCCTGCCTAAACCCCTTCCCGGCTCAAAAATCGTACATGTACTTCTAGATCTAGACAACTGCAAGCGCACCTGTATGCAGTCAAAATTCTCGGTGCGGGACGATATACAGCTTGCATACCGCCCATGCCCCCACTGCAGCTGCAGACGGAATCGCGACCGAACACCTGAATATTTTGACCTACACGCGATCAAATATCCAACGCTCAGCGTCGTCAGTTGGCAAACATACGGCCGGTTCACGGAGATCACAGCTCACCGCTAGTAATATGATGCCGACGGAATAGCTAATGGCACATCATATAGATTAGCAAGGATACGGTATATGAAGGCATAACATCGTTGCAGCTGATACTTTGTTTTTGCATCGACATGGTCATGTGAGATTCCACAACTGCCGAACGGGCACATATTGACTTAAGCCAGAGCCTTCTGATGCCTACTATCCCCTTCACTTACGGTTAAGTCAGGTTGTGCAATGATCGTTGGGTGGCAAACCTTCTGGTTGGCCAACTGGACATCTAATACGGGAGCGAGTCGATGAGGTTGGTGGTGATGCAATCAATCAGCTAAAACCTAGCAAGTAAGGGATATACATTATCTCATTAAATAGTGTCTTCACAAACCCTGGCCGAGTACGACCATGCAACAAAAAAGTCGGTAAAGCTTGGACTTCGAAGCCCCTAGTCTACTCTAAATTCTCTAATAGGATTATTATACTTTCATGGAAACTTTAGCGGTGCGCGAGGTGCTGGCAAAGCAGTGGACCTAGATGGCGTCAACTTCAGATATGTACTCAGTACGTTCAACAATTGCAATACATGTAGTTAAATACCAAATAGCCATTGTACAAGCTCGATCAGAAGGTTATTGCTTCAATTCAGGCACAAATACGCCTCTTCACTTCGATCAAATCCGCCTTGGTGGGTTCAAAGCCACTGTGAATGTCGATATCAGGCAACAATTTCGTATCGCCTCGTTTTCTATCAATCAGATCGATCCAACCGCCCGGCAACTGCGGTTGCCTGAATTCTCAGGAACAATCTCTACAACATAAGGCGAGCAACTAGGGCATTGTGTACCGTACGAATAGGGTGTTCGATCTGACTGATGCGTGAACTTCCGAACTTGTGGGAAAATATGCGAACTCGCTAACTTTGAATTTGTTGAAGTTCGCGGAAAGGAGGACAGAAAGCGGTTTTAAATCCCTATGGAAAGCAACGATTATATAGTATTGGCCTGAATTAGGTCAAACAGAAGTTCTTTACCAAAAGTGGAAACTCAAGCTTGGTATAGATGGAGAGCGTACGTACGCTCTGCACTGTTGTTTTCAGCAATGAAGCAAGGATTGAAGTTAGGAAGCGCGATTGGAAAATGAGAAGTGATAAGGGGTGTCCGCGATCGAATACATGGAATACTAAGCCCATGAAAGGTAGCCAGTCCCCGTACCGACCTGCAAACCGGACCACCGTTTTGCATATTACCTCAGCAATTCGTGAGCTAGAGGCCTATTTGTGAATTCCTTGCAACCTAGCGAACTGGACAAATTTCGCGAACTGCGAACTGGTCGGAACACATTGGTACAGTACATGCGAGGTGGTCATGAGATACTTTAATCAACTAGGCTTCTTAGAAAATTCTCACCGCACAATCTAATAGGTGAAGAAGCTTTCGGTAGTTCATCTCGTGCTGGGCCATTCATATGCATAGTATTCGCTCAGTCTATGTTAGAATTCTTTTATTCCTCCACCAAGGCCGTCCCAACCCAATGAGTTCCCAGATACTGCTTGAGGTTGTTAGTTCGAAAATAAATGAAAGTGAGCAGGCAACATTCCAAAGAGGCCAGGTCGACCGCTGGCCGGTTTATAGGCCAGAAAATTTGACAGATGCACTCTGGTCTAGTCGGCCTTAGTCCAGAGCCCAATAACGATCGACCTGTGTCAAACTCTCAATTGGCCGTATCAGTCAGCCTGCCTTTATCGACATTCGCCACCGTCATGGGTCTGCCTTCTCACCGCAGATGCCGTGCTGGCCACTGTGGTTCGACGTCAGCAGTCAGCAATGAGTTTTCTGGCAATTTTCTGACAATTTTAGCAGTCAGAACCTTGGTCTAGACATAAACCTTTACTAAAAAGTGCCATGAGCACGCTATTGTCTGACAGAAGACTAGGTGGTTAACAGAGGGGCCGCTCGAATGGCAGCGGCCCAGTACTCGCCTGTAGCATCTACAGTAGTTCTGCGTCTATTTATGGGTATATATTATTGTTCTCTGTCAGGAATTTCAAGCCTATATAGGTAGTCATAGACCGTCGGACCAAATCCGCAAATTTTTTGGGACTGTAGGCATGTCAACATCTGATCGGACTTTAAGTCCTTCAGAACACTGTCAATCACATTGGTGTGTATCTTCTTTGCAACATACAGGCTGCCACCTGCGACACATGCAAGAATTGTTCCTTGTTATCTCAGGCGATTAAATGAGCTAATGGTGACATCCCTTTCGAGAGGGATGTTTGATTTGGTTAAGTTAATGCGCAAGGAGAGGAAGGGTGGAAGAATACATGACGAAATTTGAAATTTACACTGAAGTCCGTTGGAACTGTTGGGATTCTTCAACTCGAGAATATCAATCCTCCGCCGCGTCGGTTTTATAGTACAACTTCTAGTATTCACATACAGCCAGGTGGATTTCCTCCAAACTCGCAATCAAGGCCAAATACATTTCGAACCAGAACTGCCACAACAGACATGATGTATAAAGTCGCAATACATAGACTTAGGGTGATGATAATCCACAAAGATAAGTAAATAGATGTTAGTTATATGCTCTACTAAGCTTACCCTTCTACCATAGGGGTTGTGTAGAGTGGTCAGATTGTCTGTCACGGGGATATTGACAGCTGGCCGGGACGAAGTTTTCTAACGAAAAGTAACCTTTCGAGTAGCTTAGATGTGAGCGCCGGTGTGATTTCATGATTGGACTGAACACATTCAAACTAGCGCCTCCTCAAATCCAAACGCAATTCACCAATGCAAAGCGTTGTATCACTCCATATCCTAATTACTATTATAAGGAAACCCAGATCTCTCTCGACGTAAGAAATTGGAATTGAAGTTTTAGGCATATTATACACTAATTAGCTAAGCTAAGCGAACCTTAATCTATTCTTGCTATATTCTGAAGCGAACACCAAAACCCTCTTAAAAGTTGCCTCTGCAGCGAATACTGTAACTAACGGTCAGGGCGCAGTTCAAGCCGTTCCAAGTCGAACCATTCGGAGAATATATAGTTAAACCTTCCAGTGATGTGAAAACACTTCATTTTGTGCCCATTCACACACTCTATTCTAGTTCAAAAGAGTAAGCATACTGTGTAACAAGAAACGAGATTGCCGAACAACGTATAAGTCATCCAAATGAAGTCAAGGGTTGTTAGCGAGACGATACCACAAGAAATAATTTCCAGAAAGTGACTGGTTCAGTTGTGCACCAACGTATCCATCCCTTCCTTTTTCAAGTTCATCAAACCAATACAATTTTGTGCCATGTTGCTTCTTCTGCATATCGGCATTTTCATGATGTTTGAAACCCGCATTGACTTCATCTCGACCTTGATCAAAACTGTGCACTAAATGGCTTGTAGTTTTTTATAATAAAAACGTATTCTGCATTGGGCGGCGTCATATCCGCGAATCTCGTAGATGATTTCTCTGTGGATGCCACCATTCCCTAGCTCAGTTCTAATAGCTCTCCTGAAGAAAGAGGGGCACAGTGGCCTCGCTCGCTCTTCTGTACGGCTTCGCTTTAGCGTTGCGTTGCTTCCCATCAGAGTGAGTGACCCTTCGGCTCCGCTGGTCTTGGTTACTTTTTCAATCGAGTATTCGTTGGCTCAGTGTCTTCTAGGAGTAGTTTGGAGGGCAACCAGTATGTGACTACTCCCACGACGGGATAAGGTGATATGGATCTTGGCGTTCTTGTAACTGTGAGAAAGGCCGAGACAGCCCTTGACGACGCAGGCGTGCTTATCTTTGTATCTGCCTCGCTGGAGAATCGGGAATTGAAGATTGATGCTAAAGGTACACAGAAGGATGTCACCACAAATCATGTCAAGGAGCTGGCGGGCTGGTTCAAGATAGGTTCTTTAGGCTGGAGCTAGGTCTCAAATGAGGGTGTGTCGTCTATGAATCAGGCTGATCCTCAGAAGCCGAGGCAATATTCTCGTTTCGTGATCATGAAGCACAGAAAGCGTGCGAGCAAATATGAAGCCATCGTCGAGTTTAGCCTGGAACCAGAGAGCTGCGAGGCACACAAGGCGTAACTAAAGACTTGTGTCGGATAAATCGTGCGTGGATGCCAGTTCTTCAGCCGCATTATATATGCCTTGTCAGTCGCCGTACGTACACTTCAAGGCTCAGAAAAACGTGCGGTGTCATCACATATATATTAGTATCGCAGGCTTGGACTTAATTAACTGAATTGAATTGGCTGACCTTGGACCCGGGACGAGAACCAATTAGAGGGAAATAACGAGTTCCACGATTTAACTGACAGCCTCGTCCATCGACATACAGGATGGTGTAACATTTTCCCTATCCAATTTTTAGCAGGAGTGGGGAGCAATTCTCACCTCAAATATATCCAGAGTACATACATTTCAACCTATTCAGTGCACTCTCACAACGCTATAACTTCATGACAGACTTCGTAACATCACGAAAACTAACTGATAACAGCAGTGGAAAAGCTACATTAACTATTATAATATGCCGAAATTCAGCAGGAGAGAGAAGAGCAGGAGGTGGTTGAGCTTAATCGGCGGCAATGCAGCTTTTTTCGACAGTACTGGACTGCCTGGACCACTTTGAAGGGCGAGCTGGAGATACTTGTCTATTAATGTAGCGTGCTTTCCTCCCAGAAGTAAACAGTCAGATTCTTTAGGGCTACTGCCGGAGTTAATATGACTACCGGGAATAGGAATATGGAAGTGCGATGGCGATGGGAGAGGATTTCCGAAGCTGTCTCAAGGTTCCTCGCTGGTGACCTATGGTCGATGATATTTGAAGAGTAGCTAAATCTTAAGACTTTGTTGGGGTTAGGATATATCGCTGATAAACCTGTATGGGAAGACTCTGGAGAGCTAGAGAGGTGCTAACATCTCGAATACCTAACCCATGTATGGCCTTCGATGCTCGTGGACACTAAGCTATCTCAATACAATGCGACTCTAGTACGTTCTGTAGTTCACTTAATTCTATCCACTCATAGCAAACGAAGAATCGCTGTATACCGCAGGTCATACTTGGATTATGGTATCATCGAGGAATATAGATTAAATAAAACTATGATCAGGGTAATAATGTCCCCCAATCATGTGCTGCCTTCAATGTAGTAGCACAGGGTGGACTTTCTCGTTTAGAAGTACACTTAATCAGCCAGGGCTGCTATGAGGAAGGATGTGAGGTTCACTATTTGTTGTATTTCTTTCAAACGCTGGAGTCGCTATTGCCACGCCATTACCGCCATTATGGGAAGCCATTTATAGAGCCCAGCGAATGATTCTGCATTGGAATGATAGATCGAAAGCTAGCCGCAAGTTAGTGATGACAATAGTTTTAATAGATTAACGCATCTAGTTTCCGAACACAGTCCCGCCTTCTTGCATGAAGACATTCTTTTTCTCCGCACTGGGCGGGAGTTTGAGAAGGCTACTACTGGATCCTCGGCAGTAAAGAAGTACCCTGTCTGCGATGGAGAGCTGCTCTCGACTTTGTGTGCGAGAAGTACCGTAAAAGGGGACGTCTGGACACAGAGCACGTACTGCAGTTGAAAGCAAATATTGCGAGGGCTTTTCACTTTCGCGGTATTGTCTTGAACACCGAGTCGGATTTGGTCACGACGTAATAGGAAGCAGGTTTTCACTTCGGTCGACAGAGGGGACTGCAGGCTGAGCACCTTCAAGTCTACTTGGTTTCTACGAATGGGAACTTGGCTCTCTACCTTGAGGAGTTGGATAGACTAGAGGTTTCCGTGCACAGCGTTCTCCGATAAATGGGTCTTTAGAGATTTCGCTTTCAGGTCTTTGTGTAGAGGAAGGGCACAGGCAGAATGGGCGGTGTTGGAGTAAGTTGCTCGATTGAAATGTGTGGAATATTGAGTTCATGAAAAGTAGCCAGTTTTCATATCACCATGCGAACTAGACAAATTTCGCGAATTAGTGTTTCAGGTCTGCAAACTACTGGGTTCGCGAATCAGTCAAACACATATGTACATGTGTGGTCTTGAGATACCTCTGTCACTCTGTCACAGGCTTCGCAGCATAGAGTCTTTAGTCCCAATTCGAGATTGTGCCTAAGTCGAGATTCGCAAGGAAAAAGTTGCTGATGTTGTTGATACCCTGTTACCTCGTGAAATCTAATTAGCGGTCTCGACTTAAGACCGATTTCTCGAGTTAGGACCAAGGCTCTACTCACTGTACCACGTAATAGGTGAAGGAGGATTCGGCAGTTCATCTTGCGTCATCTATATGCACATTGTTTGCTCAGTCTATGTTAGAATTCGTTCATTCCTCCACCAAGAGGCGAAGCCGTTCCAAACAAAGGAGTGGGAGTGAGTTCCCAAATATTATTGGGGCTTATCGATCCGAAAAAGGAGTGAGTAGACAGCATACCGAAGCGGCCAGGTTGACCGCTGACCGGTCTGTAGATCAGAAAACTGGTCAGATGCACTTTAGTCGGCTTTAATACAGAGCCCAATACCAATTGGCCTGAGTCAAATACTCAAACTTGCAACTGCCCGCATCATTCTGTCAGTCTTTATCGGTGACAGCTGCCACCGTCATGGATCTGTTTCTCGTCGGCAGGTACCGTACTAGCCGCCATAGTTCAACGTCAGCAGTCAGCAATAAATTTTCTGGAGATTTTCTGGAGATTTTAGCGGTCAGAACCTAGGTTTAGAAATAAATAATTACTAAAAGGTGCCATGAGCACCCTATTATCTGACAGAAGACCAGGTGGTCAACAGAGGGGCTGTTTGAACCCCTGCAGCCAATACTCACTTACTGGTGATTGCTTTCCTGTAGTAGCTACAGTGACAAGCTCTTCAGTTGCTAAATCTTTCTAGTTGCAAATTTGAGCATATTGGCATACAAACTAACGGTTGTTAGGCGAACCCCTGTAATGATTTAACCAAGCAAAAATATCAGGTTCGCAAATGGGGGCTTTCCCAACCGGGAGTAGGTCTGCGTCTTTTATGGGTGTATATTAGAGTACTCTACTTACTGCTATCAGAAATTTCAAGCCCGAAGATAATTGCACACTGCTCGTACTAATTCTGCCAGGGTTTGAGACTACTCTATTTGGAAAACCAATCCGCCGGCAACCACAGGTCGTAAGCCTAGTCGCTTCGGAATACTGATCAGAGGTAGTGTTTCCATAACCTTGAAAATATGAAGCGGGATTGACAAATCTGTCCCTATGGTACAAGAAATACGTGCTCTACTTTTAGAATATATCTGCAGCTAAAATCTCGAGACCACTTCTGGATCGTCTTCTGCGTGACGATTTCCAAGGCCAAATTACAATTGGCTTTGATTATTGGATTGGGGGTGAGCTACCTGGCATATATGTGGAAGCTCCTGCTCTTAGACGACGGAAGGTTCTTAAGTTGAAGAATCTACAATATCTAACATGTGGCAGTTCCGGATCCATCAGCACAGACTTCAACACAGACTCCAATCTACAACCTTCATAAACAGCATCATCATATATTCTTCCATCATCCTTGTCGCTTCATGTTTTGCATTGACAAGTCTACGCCTGCCTTTATAGACCATCCTGTCTGCACCCATTCACTTCAAACTAGTTTAGCCACCGGAGGTAGTAAAAATCCTACGTCTATCACAGGTGCTAGTTTGTCTTGTTGCGGGAAAGCATGATTGGGTCATACAGTATCATTCAGTGGCATTATTCATGTGGCTGGATATCAGATCGATTAGATAACTTTAGCTGGGCGCTTGTAGATAGTGTTAGGTTGCTTGGATCGATCAATTAGACATTATCAATTCTCGCACCACTTTCATTTGTCACAAAGGAAAGTTTGCACTCTCATTGAATAGATTGGGATGAGCGACGTAAATTCACGGGATCTGTGGATGGAACCTTGTGATTTCAATGAGCCGAGTATGTGAGATGAGAAGAAATGGATGCGATTAGATAGAATGATCGAGCCAGCATTTACTTGCCGTCCTTCATGGCATCTCGGTTCCTCCTCATTTTATCCCCGGATACATAGCAAAATAGGACCAGATATATATACTTAGTACTCTATTAAGATACAGTTATAAGCAAGTCACAAGTGCAGCGAAAACCCTGGCGTGGTTTGTGTGGCTTGTGTGGCTGTCTGTATTTTGTATAAGCTCGTGTACCAGGCCCCGGGAGGCTAGACGATTAACGTCCGTCCTCGAATAGGTGATCAGTTTTACGGTGCAACTCCGAGGTTTGAGCCCCCGAACCCAACACCGAAAATCAAAAAGATGATTTCGGTCACAGTCTATGTAGATAATAACTGCTCTGGTAATCTGCCTGCTCTTGACCGAAATTGTTTGTGTGTGGTGGAAGTGCCCATATGAGCTCAGTGCTGGCCGATGCATCACTCGCTTGTAGACCAAACTCGGATGTTGAAATACGCTAGAAGCTTGTATTCTAAAGTACAGGTACATTCGTGATCTTATATACGGCATTCAGAGTATGCCTTATACGCATGCATGCGCACTCAGCTGGCATCTCCAGCTGAGTCTGGAACGACCATCATCATCGGGAGATTATGATCCCCATCAGCCCAGCTGAAGCCCATAAGCCGTACGCCAGGGAG
>Ga0307515_10008632_pt1 | contig 19827 bp, 23 predicted proteins | sample 17_EM_MG_FD_194513 | JGI IMG/M metagenome (GOLD analysis project Ga0307515, IMG submission 194513) | Populus trichocarpa ectomycorrhiza microbial communities from riparian zone in the Pacific Northwest, United States - 17_EM | ecosystem: Host-associated > Plants > Roots > Unclassified | place... | reverse complement strand
CGACGATACCAGGTGGCGCAAGCTATGACCACCAGCAAAAGTCATCCAGACTCAACTGAAGGACGTCCATATGCCTAGGAGAACAGATTCAGCACAGATTAAGGATTTCGTTCGGCTCACTCACCAGGCACGGTTTCAAGATCCTTAATCTCCTCTCCCTCGTGCGTTCCAACGGACGAAGATACACAGACCGCTACCGGGCACGCTATAGTCGCGCTTCGCACAAGATTGACCCAGGAGGCGTCTCCTTCTCCCCAATCTATCTAGCCCTTCAGCTCCAATTTCCATAGTCAACGCGCTTTGCTCACCTGAAAACCTAGGTAGTCCTCCCAAAATCTACGTAAGGCAGCTTCAGCACCTGCCAATCGCGACCCGTCGTTCACTCGCGGCGCATTCGATATCATACTCATACAATACAAGCATGAGCCCGGGCTGTACCACCTTGCCCTTCTTCTCCCACAGAATATATGCGTTCCAATCCTCAATGGAACCGCGCTGAGCTTTGAGTTCAAGCTGCTCACGAGCGTTTGTTCTTTCCACGAGGGCATGTGTAAGGCAGATTCTCGAGCCTCGGTTGCTGAGATCAGGTGGGCAGTCACGGAGGTCAAATAAGAATCGCTGGTCGCGGTGTAGTCTATTGTAATATGAGGAACTGCACCTACTGCAGGATATACTAGAGACGGACCGATATGGATCTGGCGCACACGTTCCAGGAACATCGCGTCCACTCTTGCAACAGGAATTTGGTAAACCCTCGATCTTCCCCATTTCCCACTCCCGCCATACGTTCCATATTTCGTGGCTCTGTATTGTTGGAGCGATTAAAGACGTCAAAACGTGGGGTTGTAGGCGCACAGACCTCGAGATGTAACCCGAACCAGCTTTCGAATACCTTCACGCAGACGCTCTGTACCTGACTTCTTCTGAAAGATCTTCGCGTGAGTTCAGGTCAATGTTTGCAGTCCGAGAGTCGGAATTGCTAATGATGTTCATGTCAATTCGGAGAATGCCCATTAAAGACTACATGGACTCACAGAGATCGTCGTTCCTTGCTTGTCCAAAGAGCTCCAGCAACGTTCCTGCGCTGTCTATAGTGTTCACGTCGAGTGTTGCGTTTTTGGGTCGCAGTAATGGTGACCATTGCATACATCTATATAGATATGAGTAAAGTTGTCAGGGGGACTCTGATACGCGCTTAATACAATATGAATTGCCGTCGGTTGCTGGTACTGCGTATACCATCTGAGAACGCACCACTGATAGAAGTATATGTGGCGATTTCCGCCTCAGTGAAATCACCACAAAAATCGCCCCAAATTTGTGGTGATTCCCTCTTCAAGTTGCCTAGTAGGAGCATGAGGTGAATTTTACTAGCAAATATGACCCCATGTAGCGATTTTTTGAGCTTACGTTTGTGGCGATTTATAAGTGACTTGTAGTGATATTTGTAGTGATATTTACAGTGATTTCTGCCACACGAAACACTACAAATATGAGGTGATTTCTGCACCACGCGAATCGACCAAAAGAAACATCATAACCACATAGCATGATAAGAAGTGGATGCTATCACGATGACCTCCCATTGCGACGTCATCATACCTGCCACTCGTTCGGTGCAACGTTTGCCTTCGACGAGTATGATCAGACTAGAATAGAGGAGTGTGCTAGTGTACTTACAGGTGCAAAGAGTCCAGGAGTGCCAATAACAACTTTGCTGGGATGAAAGGTCTGGTCAGCAGAGCCTTGCAATGCTGGGAAGAGAGACATACCTTGAGCCAAAAAACAGCCGAGAGGTGTTCTGACGGACTGCTGAGTATGGTGGATCGTGTAGCTGGATGTACTGTGAGTGTGTGTACATTGTACGAGTGTGACGGAAGCGGGGGAAATCACCAGAGGTGAGCAATGAAGAGTGAACTTACCAAGTTGTTAATGGCAGCAGACTGTCAAGTATGGTGGATCGTCTATCTGGGGGGGCCGTGAGCATGTATACGTTGTACGGGTGTGATGCGAGCGAGGGAAATCATCGGAGGTGAGCAATGAAGGGAGTGAACTTACCAAGTTGTTAATGGCAGCAGACTGCTAGGTATGGTAGATCGTCAATCTGGGTGGGCTGTGCAACACAAGCGTCGCAAGCGGGGGAAATCGATCGTCGGAGGTGAGCGATGAAATGAGTGAACTTACTAAGTTGCTGGTAGCAGAAGACTGCTGAGTACGGTGGATCGTCTATCTGGGTGAACTAGGAGCGTGTAGACGTCGTACGGGTGTGACACGAGTGGGGGAAATCGTCGGAGGTGAGTATTGAAAAGAGCGAACTTACCAAGTTCTTGGTGGCAGCAGACTGCCGGGTATGATGGATCATCTATCTGGGTGAACTAGGAGCGTGTAGATATCATACGGGTGCGACGCAAGCCTTGCAAGTGGGGAAAATCATCGGAGCGATGAAAAGAGTCAACTTACCAAGTTGTTGGTGGCAGCAGACTGCCAATTATGGTGGATCGTCAATCTGGGTGGACTGTGAGCGTGTAGATATTGTACAGGTGCGACGCAAGCATTACAAGCAAGGGAAATCGATCATCGGAGGTGAGCAATGAAAAGGGTGAACTTACCAAGTTGGTGGTAGCAGGAGACTGCTGAGTACGATGGATCGTCTATCTGAGTGGACTGTGAGTGCGTAGACATTGTACAGGTGCGACGATCGCGTCGCAAGCGAGGGAAATCAATCATCGGAGGTGGGCAATGAAAAGAGTAAACTTACCAAGTTGTTGGTAGCAGAAGACTGCTGAATAAACTGGATCGTCTATCTGGGTGGACTGGAAGCGTGTAGACGTCATTCCGGTGTGACGATTGCGTCGCAAGCATTGCAAGTGGGGGAAATCGTCGGGGGTTATTTGGAAGGTCTACCAGAGGAGTAGACGTAGACGTAGGTGGATGGATGTTTAATTTGCGGGAGGTGTTTGGAGGGAACGAGCAACCCTGTTGTGGTAGAGATCAAGGTTTGGTTGTGGTGATTTAGTTCGGACTTAGAGAATATTCTGGCTTGTCCTTTGAACCAGCCCATATATACCTACCCAACGGCGACGCTGCCCTGAGACAAGCTCCGAAAATGAAGAATCTCAAGTTCACTGTCGTTGCAAACCATCCTGCACAAAATGGGTCTCCCGTCGCACGTGAAATAGAACATTCCCCTTTCGCAACAATGGGTGTTATGGAATCATTGACCAACGAGAGGAAGAGCTATGTGCTTCATTTGCTAACCAAGAGTGTTAATTAGATTATCCCATACTCCGCTCTTTCATTCTCTTGGTCCGAAAATATTCTTGTATTCCTCATAAAAGCACTCTAGATATAATGTACACATGCTATCGCATGTGTTTGTAACATTCTCATTGTGCCCCGGACCTATGACCCAAACCCAAACAATATCACCACAAATACTTGTGGTGATTTGGACTCGTGGTGAAACCGCCACAAAAATCACCACAAGTATTTGTGGTGATTTCGACTTGTGGTGCAAAACACCACAAAAAACACCACACCGGGTGGAAATCACCACAAGGCCTTTTATCAGTGGCACGTCTGCAGCCATTTCTCCACCATTTTCCATCTGTAACGCAGGCCGAATATACGCCGTATGGTGCTTAAGATCGAAGGTTCGTTCGTAACCGACTCCAACGCTTTTGATAATTCGTCCTATTACACGACTCTTGGAATTAAACCGTACTCCTGAGCAAATAGAATAGAAATAAGAGTAGTTTGATCTGTCATCAAAAGACACTACACGTAGCCGGTCTTCGCTGGACATTTACGGGTACCTCGGCCTCTCTGTTTCGAAAGTACAAAATAATTGGGAAGTACCAAAGAAAGTCAGGTAGAGGAACAGGGACATAGCTGGAAAGTAGAGTAATAGAAGTCCCCGCTTCCTTCGATTCTGGAGCAAGTACAGTACGCGGCAGGCACGGAAGACGGAGAAAAATCCAGGAGGGGGTTAAACCGATAGATGCAATGGGGCGACAAAGAAAGTCGAAAGAAAAAGAAAAAGAAAAGAAAATTTGAACTACAGTAGTTAGATGGTGAAGGAGCGGGAAGGTTTCCCACGATTCGCAATGCATGTGGCTGCATAGATTAACAACTAAGTACTTCTATAAGCTATCATGTATCTGCGTTCAAAGTTTGAGCATACCCAGCTGGCTGGTTCGTGTGGCATGGCCGTTGGCAGAATGGCTTTAGGCACTCAGCGAGCAATGAGCTATGAACGATTCAGGTACCTTGACTACGATAGGATATATATGGAACAGGATATATTTCGAATCAGCTTTATACGCATGGAAGAATTAGTAGTTACTTGTCGATGTTCTGAGATGGTAGGGCTAATGGAACTCTCCACGGCCGACCATTGAACCCTTGAACATCCCACCGTAGTCTTGACAAAGTGGAGTTGGCGCAATTGACGCAATCAATTCCGGGATAGCGGCCTCACGGATTTTTCCACACCTCGAAGTATGATGTGTTTGCGCTCCGCATTCTGCAAGCCACGTACAAAACCCAGGCTAGAGATATCACGACGCATCATTCCTCCGGGAATGCTGCACACCGGGTGAACATCGAGATACCGGGAGCGATCGTGGTGTAGCACAAGGTGAGGATCGACATGTGCCCGGACGTGCTGGAAGAGGGCCTCAGGGTTCGTATTGTATCCTTACGTGTTTGTAGCGCGCCCCAACAAACCCGTTTGTTCTTGTCGTACACGGCAGCGCGGAGGGCATTGGGTAATCGAGAGGGCTTGCGACGGGGACGGAGTCGTTCTGGGGGGGTAGAAACAACTTCAGCACTCATAAACGCACTCTAAGACTCAGTACGCACCTCTTTTGGGGCGTGCCCGACGTCTCTTTGGGGGAGCACTACAACCACCGTGGATCGAGGTGGATTGTCGGGTGCAAGAGGTGTAGAAATGGTGAATGAGGGGTGATACTCGTCGGAATCTGAGTCTCCGGCGTCCTGTGATTCGTCTGAGGCGCCTTCGATGAGTTGCAAGACTTCATCTTCAGATAGCGTCGCTGCGCATTGCACAGCTTGGGAAAGCAGACCGAACAATTCTTTCTGTACGTAGGAAACGGAATAGCGGGTGCATGAAGCCCAACGCAATTTTGGTCAGCGTCCGCGCCTGTGTTTGTAGCGATGTGACCGTAACTGACGATGACGAGGCTGCGGTGATGCCATTACAACGGCGTAAAATAGTACAGTGAACAAAGAAATGGATTTGTATTTTTAAACGAGCGACGGGGATGATGCTGAATTTTGGGCCAAAGTCGAAGCGAGTGGTCAAGGTTTGTTTGGCTCAAGGTCGTATTCCCGCCGATCCTGTCACTCGCTCGCTCACCGTCTCTCCTAGTCGACACTGTTCCCTGCAGCTACAGAGGGCTTGAGCAGCTACGTCTCCTCTCCGGTACTCGCCTTCGTCCGTCTCGCCTGTCGATATATAGCTGCTTGCGTCGCTGCCTTTTCCAGTTTATAAGGCTCATATCTAGCTATCAACGTAATTAGCTTAGATCCAACCACGAATACCACAACGTCCGCAAATTTCACCCAACATCAACGATGCCTCTCGCCCGTGCACCGGTGATCTGGAGCCTTGGATAGACACCTCGTCCACGTTTGCAGCCGTCCTCCCACCGTAGCCAACACCACCTGTCATCCCAACTTTGGCTACGCTCTTCATCACGGCTAGTCCAGAAGCCGCCCTCCGAGTCTGCCACAAGCCAATAACTCTTCCCCACCAATTCTAGCCATCCCACCGGAGAGGAGCCCAGCCCCATCGACAACGCCATTGGATACAGCATCGTGGTCGCTGACCTTGCCGGCGATGTCACCAACGCTAACCTCATGAATGTCTTCCGCAATCCCAATCTCACGATTTCCCCACCCCCCATCAAATCCGCCTACTCACAGAAATGCAAGAGCTCTACTGCAACTCTCGCCCCAATATGTGATGTTGTCAGCTTTGCGAAATGTGTCCTCTCTGACTTTCCAGTACCCCATCTCAGTGCGCTTGTTGCATGCTACGGCTAAGAACAAGGCTGCAACCGCTCATGACCAACACAGTCCGCAAGGCCGGCAATATCCAGGTTCTCGCCCCCCTCGTAGCGTCACGAGCACAGCCGCTGATTCTCAGATTTCAAAGAACAACTACCGCAACGGGTTGCACCCGAGCCTCGTCGCCCGCATCGCGCAGCTGTCCAACACCATGGTCCAGCATAGTGACCACCGTCTGCAAGGCCCTCATCCGGCATCTTGCCTCCCCCTGGGTTCTCCCGCTCGGATTCAACAGTGCGCCCACCAAAACTTCCACCCTCGTACCGTGGCTGAGCACATGCTCAGTGGGGATCCAGACCCGAGTACCCCTTCGGACCAACGGTGTGTATCAACCCCCCCTGCTGCCGCAACTTTAGCTAACGGTTTAGTAGGTCTTTGTAGGTGGGCGCTCTCCGAGGACACCCTGAGAACCTTCTTCGCGCCATTTGGTCCAATTCACTACGTATGTGGTTCATCTCATCTCTTGTGCGTCTCTCTATTGTCCCTAATACACACATCTCCCTAGGTCAAAGTCCCTCACTCATGCGGTTCCGTTCAATTCGTCCGAAAGGCCGACGCAGAGCGCGCTATTGTGGCAGTAAGGTCCGCCTGAGCTGGGGCCGGCAGTGCGTATCTTTACTACCCCTGATACCTCTGTTTACCTGACCGCCACATGTCCATTTATAGATCGTTCCTCCGCCGCCCCAACCCCGCCTCTCCGGCTGTGTCTCCGGCTGTGTCTGCAACCCCGCAGTTGTCTCAAGACCCTAATAGCGGACCTCCTGGGAGCCGCTACCTACCGAGTATCGCCACTCCAGTCCCTGAAGGATCCCTGACCAGCGATCAGGTCAACCACATCATTGAATGCCTTCAAGGTATCATTCTCAACAATGGTAGTGGTCTAAGTCCGAACAGAGGAGCAGCTCGTCAACTGCGGCCCATCCCGCCAGCTGTGGGTCCTGCCTGCCACCACCCAACGCTTACGGGACACTTTATTCCAACGGCATTGGAGGTGGATATATGCACAACGGAGGAGGGGCGTACAGACATTGCGGATGTATCCGCCCCCACCGCCCCTTGGGGGCGAGTTCGGCCAGGGCGAAGGATATGGCTACTATGGTGGTAGATACGGCCGCGGAGGCCACAGTTATGATGACTTGCCCCTCGGTCGTCATCCTGGTGGTGCTGCCTATGGAGGATTTGGCGTGTTACGACGGCATGGACTGCTTGGTGGGTGCTGTGCGTGGACTTGGAATGGGTATGAGCATGTTGGAGATTTCGATTTCGACGACGCGAGCCCACAGTTCCCCGCTGCGCCCGATAGCCTTCATGGCGACTCACTCTGTGGCCTCCCCAAGCGTTGGCCGTGGCAACGGTACGATCGGAAGTGGTGCAGGTGGAGGTCCCCGTGGTCCCCGTTCGGCTGCGGGAGACTCCTCGAGTGTTGATAGGCTCCTTGGGTTCTCCTTCCGCGTTGGTGGAGGTGCGGGCAATGCGAGCGGTGCTCACGGCGCGACTGCGACTGCTACCGCGGCTGGTGGCGCTGGAACGTATGCGTCGAGGTATACCTAAGCAATTAGGGGATGAAATTGAGCTTGTGTAATACCGGTTTACGCAACCGTCTTTCGACTCGACATACGACCCACACACACATACACACATAAATGCAAATCCGAATCCGACTCCTTATCGTACATATCACCCCGCAACAGATCCCAGCACAACAACGACCGCCTGTGGAAGTCGCGCGGCTCTATGGCGACCTCGACATTCGACATTATCCTTCTTGCGCTCGAGTCAACAACACAGCACTACAACCCACAGCGCCGTCTACTCTCCCCCCCATTTCCCCATGGCACAATACCGTGGACATACTGAAACAAAGAGCAACCAACCCGCTCTTCGCCGTTCGCGCCTGCTTGCTCCCTCTCTCCTTACCACTCCAAAACTAGTCTCCCTGGCCCTAAACCAAGTGTGTCACATAAGGCTCTTCTCTCTTGCTCTCCGTGTTTCTCGATGAAACGGTCCAACCGACTTGGTGTATTTTTGTTCGCTCCGTTTCATTCTTCCACGCTTTCTTTAGACTCCGTCGCCCGCTGCTGCTTTTGTGTTTGTCCCTCCATCTTCCAAAAGAATATCGTGTGATTTCCCCCCAGCCTTTCCAGAAGAGACGCACATTCTTCGTGTTCTGTGACCAATTTCTCAATCTCGATCTCTTTTGATATCGGTTATGAACGTCTCCTGATTAAGTATATACTCAAAGAATATTCACGATTTCGATCTTCACATCTGCTTTTGAATACTACAGTACTTCCCCACTCACCGAGCCGAACCACCCAGCGAGCGACAGGCACCTCGGAGCTCCAACGGGGCTTTGAGCACCACTCCTGTATTTGAATATACCTAAAGTATAATATGGACTTGTTGCCTAGCATGCGTGCTCTTGTCTTCGTCCACAATGTCTGTTTGACAGCTGAACCACAGCGGCTGAGTGCTTGAGAATGCATGGGCACCTATATTACTGTGTCAGGAGCATGATGTAGCATCTAGGAACACATGTTTCTTCGTTGAGATCCTGATCCTTTTCTTAAGTGGCAGGATCTGAGAATTGAAACAAGGTGCTGCCACAACCCTGCCAGTACCAATGCCAGTACAGCTTCCAACAGTTGTAAATGCACTAAAGGTGCTACTAAAAAAAGAAATGAATGTTCAAAAGGCTGTAGACGAGTATTTGACCACCTGGGATGATGATGAACTGCCATCCCAAACTGTCATTGCAGCAAGGAATCGCATTCCAATATCAACACTAACAGCACACATTCGAAGTCAACCTTCAAAACTGGCTTCGGCTGGCCTACAGCAGAAGATTCTTCCCAATGAGGAACATCTTATGGTGATATGGAAGCCCAAACCGTGGTCAGCGCAAGACGAGAGTGACAGATAATTAAAATAAATGTACCATAGATCTCGAATTGACGTGTTCCGCTGCGCCTGCCATGCGACGCTCGCGGAGTGATACATCGAGGGAAACGGCCAAGCACAAATTGAAGGGACCGCAATTGCGAGTGCGGCTCAAATCGGTTCAAATGATCTCTATTCAATATAGAACTACATTGACTGTGGAATCTCCCACTGACTTGACATTCTCAGCGAGCACCAGGGTGTCGCTCGGTGAGTGGAAATGTACAGTAGTGCAATTATCTCTTCTTTTCTTTTTCATGACTCGTCTTTGACTCCCCAATTGCATCTAATGGGTCGTTGAAATCCTACCTCCCCTCTTTGGATTATTCTCCGTCTCTTCCGTGCCTGTCGCGTACATCTCGCTGGTTGGTTGTCCTATGCAAATAAATACTATTCTTATGCTGTCACGAATGACATCGGATCCATTGGGACAAAATGAGGAGCTTAAGGAAGACAGGATCGAGCTTCAAAGACCACAGATCATTTCATACACAAAGTATGCAAAAGGTTACGAGGAAAGCATGGTTAGCGCTGTGCACTGCTGAAAATTTGGGTCCAAGCGGTTCCAAAGACAAAGTCCTTGAAATCAAGAGAAACTAGTCGACCATCAGATGCCAAGGGAATTTTAATGAGAATGGCTGTATGGAGGCCTGTACGACAATCTAGGGGTACCCAATAGAGTAGGCCGCCATCTGAGTCTCTGACCCAACCCTCCGAGTCAGGTCGTGAATAGAAATGAGCATGGAGTGGATGACAAGAGGAGGATGTATGATGCGAAAATGGCTCCGACACACGGATGGTATTGCTATTAGATCCAGAAACAATGCGCTGCTCATTGGGAGAGGAAGCAACGGACAGCGCAGTCGGAATTTCTCCCTCCAGAGGCCTACCAACGCCGGTATGAGTGTTGGCATCCCAGATTCGAATGGTATTGTCCCCCGATCCAGAGACTATGTGCCGTCCATTGGGAGAGTAGGCGACGGACGACACAGAGTTGCTATGACCCTTCAGGGGGTTGCCAACTGCAGCACCAGTCTCGGCGTCCCAAATTAGAATCGTGTTGTCATCAGATCCAGAGGTGATATACCGCCCATCGGGAGAGTAGGCGACGGACGACACAACCGAGATATGCCCCTCCAGAGGGTTGCCAACTGCAGCACCAGTCTCAGCGTCCCAGATTCGAATCGTCTTGTCATAAGACCCCGAGGTGATATGCCGCCCATCGGGAGAGTAGGCGACAGATAACACAGAGTCGCTATGCCCTTCCAGAGGGTTGCCAACTGCAGCACCAGTCTTGGCATCCCAGATTCGAATCGTCTTGTCCCACGATCCAGAGGTGATATACCGCCCATCGGGAGAGTACGCGACAGACGACACAAGGTCGCTATGCCCTTCCAGAGGGTTGCCAACTGCAGCACCAGTCTTGGCATCCCAGATTCGAATCGTCCCATCCCACGATCCAGAGGTGATATACCGCCCATCGGGAGAGTGAGCGACAGACGACACATTTTCGCTATGCCCTTCCAGAGGGATGCCAACTGCAGCACCAGTCTCGGCATCCCAGATTCGAATCGTGTTGTCATGAGATCCAGAGGTGATATACCGCCCATCGGGAGAGTAGGCGACAGACAACACAGAGTTGCTATGCCCCTCCAGAGGGTTGCCAACTGCAGCACCAGTCTCGGCATCCCAGATTCGAATCGTCCTGTCCCGCGATCCAGAGGTGATATGCCGCCCATCGGGAGAGTAGGCGACAGACGACACAGAGTCGCTATGCCCCTCCAGAGGGTTGCCAACTGCAGCACCAGTCTCGGCATCCCAGATTCGAACCGTGTTGTCAAACGATCCAGAGGTGATATACCGTCCATCGGGAGAGTAGGCGACAGACGAGACATACGAGCTATGCCCCTCCAGGGGGTTGCCAACTGCAGCACCAGTCTCGGCATCCCAGATCCGAATCGTCGTGTCTTCAGATCCAGAGATGATGTGTTGGCCATCCGGAGAGTACGCAACGCAAGTCACCCATTTGGTGTGCCCTTTAAGGGGCTCACCACTTATAGCACCGGTCTCAGCATCCCAGATCCGAATGGTCTTGTCGAGGGATCCGGAAATGATCTGCCGCCCATTGGGGGAATAGCTCATGCAAGTAATAAGGCCAGTATGCCCAATCCATGACGCTGGCCATGACGACAAACTCCCTCTCACCATCTTGATGGACTTAGTAAACCTCGTGGCGAACGTCTTTGATAAAGTCGAGTATAAGGGCAAGAAGGGTCGGGTTGAGAGGTACGTGTGCGGAGCGCTGATAGAGATGGGGGTGCGAAAGGCGATGATGAAACGGCAAATGTCTTGAATTCTCTCGAGAAGCGTCGGATTTCCATTCTACTGCCAATCAGAAATACCACAAATACAAGCTGGAGCTGGACTGACCTTGGCCCAGGATATCACCCTTCGAATGCTCGGGGCACCCATCGGAACCACTCCCAAAATGCTCAATACTTCAACCCAAAACAACGGGCACAGTCCTTCAAAGAATTCTTCCAAGCTATCCCACACCCGCTGATCATCATTGTCGGGAGCAAAACAAAGGTGATTTGACCAATAAAGACAACTATATTGCAAGCAGTCGGGAATGTTCTTTGTGATTCGGGATGCGAGATCTTGGATGTCCGCGTTAGCGAGTCGGGAATCTTCGAGCCCGCAGATATTGAAACGGAGTTGGCGAACCATCGTTTCGAGACAGGTAATTCCCAGCCGCACATTTGCGCCTTGGAGGTCCATTCGGTAGTCGTAGGGACAGTCATCGCTGACAAGGAAGTCTGAAATTGATAAATGCCGGACACGGACCCCTCCATCGGTACCTTCATCTCGATATAGCAAAGAGCTGAGATCATCCACCCACGTTTTGACCAGGTTGGGTTCCGCTCCTGCCAGCTCTGCAATTGTCTGCTCGCACAGAAGGCGGTATGGAGCTGCAGATAGAACGACTCCAATGATCCGCTGAAACTCAGCCTTGCTATGTACTATTCGTGAAGTAAGGATATTTGAGTAGAGCCCATACAGAGGTTTCAACCCAACACCAGCTTCTTCGGAGGTTGCCTCCAAAAACTCTGTGGGGTTTGCATGATGCTCAAGGGCACGAACAAGGGTCTTGATGAAGATGAAGAGGCCATCCGCCCGAAAGATAATTCTGTCCAAGAGCGATTCTTCTGGCCAGGGTGTGGGGAGATACCGATTTCGGGCGACCAGTTCGAATTCGCTTCGAGCGAAGGTTCGCAGATCACCGCTGGCTTCTTGATCTGTACCCAAATCATATGCGAAATACGACGACTGGGGGAGTCCGTCAAAGAACCGTCGGATATCGGCTTCGGGTCTGCTGGTGATGATAATTTTCAGCCACGAAGCACGGGTAGTCGCGCCTGTGAGATGCCTCAGGAGGCGTGAACGACTACGATCGTCGCCGCATTCGTCGAATGCGTCAATGACAAAGACGAGGAAATCATTTGGGTGTTTAGGAAGTTTATCGAGCAGGTCAAGGAAGAATGAGTCGTTCATTGACGCCGGTGTCAGGTTTGGGTCGTTACGAAGACAGTTTGCCACGACCTTTCGAAAGGGGGGGAAGAGTACAGCGAGCTTGAAGAGGAGAGTCGGGAGGACATTCTTGGCCTCGCTCAAGTTCGGGTCATCCCTCCGGCAGAAAAATGCCCCAGCGAGCTGCCTTTTATCATGGAGCCGTGCACAGATCGAATGAGCTAACGATGTTTTGCCGATTCCGGGTAAGCCGTAGATCCAGTATGTATTGCTCTGGAGAGGTTCATTCTCCTCTGATTTATTGGCTACCCAATCTACGATTTCTTCGAGGCGAGATTTGCGGGTATCCTCCATACAGCGGAGCGCCCGGTCATATCCAGTCTCGATTGGTTTAAGACAATTGAGCAGGAGACCTTGCTCTACGCAAATCTACTAAGAATGGGCTCACACGATATTGGGATAATGTGTGCTTACCAATCCCTTTGACTGCGCGCAGGGCCTCGACATTGACTGCACGCAAGAAGTCTTCAATGACGTTTGCTAACTCTTCACTCAGTCTTTCCATTATTTCTTTGTCCTTCGAATGAAGCAGCGCTTCTCTTGTCCGCTCTGCGATCATCAGGATTTGTGGAATCCAGAACAGTGACAACCTACTGAATCGCCCATGCCTGACGTACTCGCATAAAAATTTGGCGATCGTATGCATTACTTCGAACATTCGCGGCATTGTTTTATCCAAGATATCTGTCTCTTCGCTGACGATTTCGTCTGCGACCTTGTTCGCCAAAGGCGAGACACGCCGCAACTGATCCAACAGGTTCGATGGCATCTGATCGTATTTGTTTTGTTCCTTCAGGAGCTGAATGATCAAGCGTTACCTCTGGTTTTGATACGCCAGCAGAGAGCACGAACCTCGAATATGACTTTGGCAACGCCGAGGACAACCTTTGCGGTCGGATCCAACTAAGAGGTGTCAATGTCCTGCTGGTATCCAAACGGCAGAGCTGACCTCAGCGAGCGCAGCGCCAAGTTGAATCCCTCTTCCCAAATTCCTCTCCATCAATTTACTCATCAGTGGATTGAATTTCTCCATTAATCCTTCAAGTTCTTGAAGCGACTCGCGCAGAGATTCCGCCTATGCGGATATTGTTAGCTGGCTGAGGCGCGCAGGTGGTAAGGTGACGAACGGTAGCACCCGCAGAGAATTGTAATTCTAGAGACACATGAGTCTTTCCAATAGCAATGTCCTCTGCCCCTTTATTAGACGTGAACGGATGAATCGGGCGTCACGACTGACTCTGTACAATAAACTCATGATTTGTGGTACTCCAATACTCATCAAATGGCCCTTGTAGGTCGATATCTTCGTTTGCCTGTGTCTTCTTTTCCTTGAACAGAAGCATTGTGACCCTTTGGATCTTCACGCGCATTTTGGATGTCGGGGAAATATCTCTACGATCACAGAGCCCTCAGTGTGTATATATAGCGAGAACAAGGGACATACACGAGTTGGATTGGTGTCCAGGCATGGGTAGTATTCTTCCGTAATTCTATCTTCTGATTTCCCACATACAACACCAGGTGATATACCGAGTTTTGATCATCTTGCAGAGTGATTCCTGTATGACGCACAAAATGAGCGGTGTGACCTAGATCGGGTGAAGCGCCGCACGATCTAAATGTAAGCTTTTCGGTGGTCAGTCAACAATACTGCGCTGGCTGTCTGGGTGCTCACAAGTGGACTGGCTTGGGTGCTTGAGTGGCCATGTTGGTTTGCCTTCGTAGACTTAGAGCTGAGGATAGGGAGAGGGGAGAAGGTGCAGATCGGGCGTTAAAACGTGGGATCGGATTGCAACTACTCGAAGGATTGAAATGCGGCCGCCTCGCCGTTGTCAAAGAAGCGCCGGCCACAACCCTCATCGGTTCCCTCCATCACTATGTCCTCAAACCCGACCTCAAATTGGCTCACACCTTCTGTCCACACCACACCACACATGCCACCGTTTATCTACCAACCACAACCACAACCCATTGCCCTATGGACTCGCTTTCACTTCCACACATGTACTCTCCAAGGTGACGCACCAGGCTTGAAGCTACTGCCCCCGACGCCGCCGCACACCAAGACCGCGAAGTTTGGAGTGGGGACCGCGTCGAAAATTGACGATGATGTCCGTCGTGCACTCGCCGCCAATCATTTGCATTACACCTTCGCGTTTTCCTCTTCCTCTTCCGAAGACGAAGATGACGACGACGACGACGACGACTTTGCGTCCCCTTGCCGTTCTTCCAACATCGACCATGCGGTCAAAGAGGCTATCAGTCAAGTCCAGATCTGAGTACTCTTCTACTCACTTTAGCGAGTCCTCTAGCAACGAGGAGGAAGGGTTGCTTCTGGAGAGTGATGACTCGGGAAATGATCTGAGGTATGCATTACACCATTTTCCCAAAGTGAGCAAGCGCTAAATACTCCAATTCTCATGTAGTAAAATGCCAGACTTTTCCTGGCCGTCCTCTTGTTGCCTATTCGCCTTCGTGTGGGCTTTGCGCTGCGGTTTTCATGTTTCCACATCTAGTCAACATCCCATGTGTAAGACAGCCCCAGCATACCACAGTAGTGCTGTTATTAAGAATGCACCCCGTCTCTCGACCTCAACACCGAACCCACTTCGATCTTCTTGACCTTTCTGCGGCCAAATGTGATTTTACCAGGACAGACAAGCAACCCGAGTATCAGCACACACCGAATGTATCAACCTCTACCTAACTCCACCGCCGCCTCTCAACACTAGCGATTCTAAAGGCGGCAATCTAATGCCGACCACCCCCGCTTGACCTCGGCCTCATCCATGACCCTCAACAATGCTCCATCTCATTTCACTACATTACAAAGCCATGTGCCTAATTCGGTCTGGAGCCGTACGGCGCACACACTACACTGCTTTCACGGATTCTAGAGTACTCGATCACAATGGCCTGACTATGGACTCCATACTATCCCCATTTTGAACCCCCTTCCCTACCCCCTTCACCGCCTTTGGAGTGTCACCACGCCGCGGATCCGTCACAGTGACAAACACACGTCTTTGGCGAACCAGATGGACTCCGCGCTGAAGGACACGTTGCAATTGAGGTTGTTGTCAGCGATATTGGTCGTGGGATTCCGCCCGAGAAGCCGGAGAGCATCTTCAGAGAATTCGAGCAGCTCGACGCCACTGCTGACCTCTGCTGACCACAGCCCAGGAACGAGACCAAGCTTAGGTGTGTGAGCAGACATAGCCATCTCCTCTCATTATTGATTGTGTCGTAGGTCCTGGTTTAGCAGTAGTCCCGAGGATCGTCGAACACTTTGGCGAGCAACTCCGAGTTGATCCTCGTATTGGTGACGGATCTTGCTTCTTCTTCTTACTGCCGTTTCCTTTAGCCAATCCAAATGCGTTCCATTCGCGACCTGTCTCAACCCTCGTCCAGACTATGGAAGCGCCAGTGGGGGACATGGCGAGATCAACAGCCCCCTATCGGCAACCCCAATTAGTCATATGGTCCTGCATGCTCCCTCGACCAGTTCCAGGCCAGTGCCTCGTCGGCCACGGCCACGAAAGGTCACGCCGCCGTCGAAGGGAAAATTCGAAGTAGGAGACCCTGTGTTCCCTATTAGACCACTCAAAGTAGACGAAACCAGTATGAAATTTCCTATAGCCTCGGGTCAAAGGCAGCAGCAAAAAGTGCGGACTCACCGAGTTAACTTCCAACCTCTTCAATCGCACATTCAAAAGTGTCACCATCTCCGTATCCCTATTGTAGATGTTTGTCCAATCAGCTGCACTTTTGGTTATTTGTAATCCTGATGACTGATGCAGGACGATCCAATCAATGTCAAGGTGCTCGAAAAGCGTCTTCAGTCTAACGGCCACCACGTAGCTCATGCCACCAACGGACAAGAAGTTACTGGCCTCATTTCTGCGGATCGAGAATTCAACTGCGGTTTAACGGACTTTCAGTGAGCATCCATTGCGTCACGATGCTAGAAGTGCATTGACAAAGGCAATTTCAGAATGCCCATCAAAGATGGCTTCCAAGCCATACAAGCCATCCGAGGGTCCGAGGCTTTCAATCCCTCTTACAATCCATGGTCGTGTCCCATCTTCGCAGTCTCCGCCTCTTTGGAGGCAGTTCAACGAGAATATATGGAGTCGCTTGATGTGGATGGTTGGATACTGAAACTCATCGACTTCAAGCGGATAAATGTCACCAAAGGTATCACCAACCCTGAGCAACAGGCGCCAGGAAGCATGAGATGCTGGCTTCAGTTGGGAATCTGGTAGATGACCTCTTGCTTCTCCAGCACCTGTCCCATCTCCCCGCGCCTCGGGCGCGCCACCAGGACGCCACTATTCCGACTCCTCCTGAAGAGCGCGAAGACGGTCAATCGAAATGACGATTGCCGACGTCGCATCCGTATTCTACATCAGCACAATATTCATATGATCGCCGCCGTTCAAACCACTTTTCGAAAGACAACCAACGAGCGAGATCGATGTACGCGGCAGGCACGGAAGACGGAGAATAATCCAGGAGGGGTTCAACCGATAGATGCAATGGGGGCGACAAAGACAAGTCAAAAGTAAAAGTAAAAGTAAAAGTAAAGCAAAATCGAACTACAGTAGTTAGACGGTCAACGAGCGGGAAGTTTTCCCACAATGCGCGATGCATGTGGCTGCATAGATTAACAACTAAGTACTTCTATAAGCTATCATGTATCTACGTTCAAAGTTTGAGCATGCCCAGCTGGCTGGTTCGTGTGGCATGATATGGCCTTAGGCACTCAGCGAGCAATGAGCAATGAACGATTCAGGTACCTTGACTACGATAGGATATATATGGAACAGGATATATTTCGAACCAGCTTTATACGCATGGAAGTATTAGTAGTTACTTGTCGATGTTCTGAGCTAATGGAACTCTCCACGGCCGACCATTGAACCCTTGAACATCCCACCGTAGTCTTGACAAAGTGGAGTTGGCGCAATTGACGCAATCAATTCCGGGATAGCGGCCTCACGGACGTTTCCACACCTCGAAATATGATCTGTTTGCTATCAGGACTCTGCAGGCCACGTACAAAACCCAGGCTAGAGATTTCACGACGCATCATTCCTCCGGGAATGCTGCACACCGGGTGAACATCGAGATACCGGGTGCGATAGTGGTGTAGCACAAGGTGAGGATCGACATGTCCCCGGACGTGCTGGAAGAGGGCCCCAGGGTTCGTATTGTATCCTTACGTGTTTGTAGCGCGCCCCAACAAACCCGTTTGTTCTTGTCGTACACGGCAGCGCGGACGGCATTGGGTAATCGAGAGGGCTTGCGACGAGGACGGAGCCGTGCTGGGGGGATAGAAATAACTACAGCACTCATAAACGCACACTAAGACTCAGTACGCACCTCTTTTGGGGCGTGCTCGACGTCTCTTTGGGGGAGCACTACAGCCACCGTGGATCGAGGTGGATTGTCGGGTGCAAGAGGTGTAGAAATGGTGAATGAGGGGTGATACTCGTCGGAATCTGAGTCTCTGGCGTCCTGTGATTCGCCTGAAGCGCCCTTGATGAGTTGCAAGGCTTCATCTCCAGATAGCGTCGCTGCGCATTGCTCAGCTTGAGAAAGCAGACCGAAAATTCTTTCGGTACGTAGGAAACGGAATAGCGGGTGCATGAAGCCCAACGCAATTTTGGTCAGCGTCCGCGCCTGTGTTTGTAGCGATGTGACCGTAACTGACCATGACGAGGCTGCGGTGAGGCCATTACAACGGCGTAAAATAGTACAGTGAACAAAGAAATGAATGCATATTTTAAAGGAGCGACAGGGATGATGCCGAATTTTGGGCCAAAATCGAGCGAGTGGTCAAGGTTTGGTTGGCTCATCCCGCCGAGCTTGGCCTCGTTGTCCCCGTGTCACTCGCTCGCTCACCGTCTCACTGTTCCGAGCAGCCACGTCTTCTCTCCGTTACTCGCCTTCGTCCGTCTCGCCTGTTGATAGCTGTTAGCGTCGCTGTCTTTCAAGCTTCTAGTTATCGACCTACTTAGCTCTCGATACCACCACCATTGCCACAACGCCCGCAATCTTCACCCAACACCAACAACAGCCCAGCCACTGCCTCATCTCCCACTCGCCTCTTTCTTGGTGATCTGGAGCCTTGGATAAACGAGCACTACCTCGTCCACGTTTGCTGCCTCCTCGAACACCCTCCTCCACCCGCCGTAGCCAACGCCACCTGTCATCCCAACAACTTTGGCTACGCTCTTCTTCACGGCTAGTCCAGAAGCCACCCTCCGAGTCTGCCACAAATGAATTGTTCCTCGCCCAATTCTTCTCCAAATTCTAACCACCGGCACCGGGAAGGAGCCCAGCCCCATCGACAATGCCATCGGGTACAGCATCGTGATCGCCGACCTCATGAATGTCTTCCGCAATCCCAATCTCAGTCTACGTGACGATTTCCCCATCCCCGATCAAATCCGCGCACTCACCGAGATGCAAGGCTTTTACTGCAAATCTCGCCCCAGTATGTGATGTTTTCAGTTTTGCAAAACGCGCCCTCTCTGATATTCCGGTATCCCATCTCAGTGCGTTTGTCGCATGCTACGGGGAAGAACAAGGCTGGAACCGCTGACGAGGAAGAGTCCCCGACACAGTCTGCAAGGCCGGCAATTTCCCGGTTGTCGCCCCCCCGACTATCCAATGCCTTCGCAGCGTCACGAGCACAGTCGCTGATTCTCAGATCTCAAAGAACAACTACCACGAGTTGTACCCGAGTCTCGTCGCCCGCATCGCGCAGCTGTCCAACACCATGGTCCAGCATGGTGACCACCGTTCGCAAGGCCCCCATCCGAATAAGCCCGGCATCTTGCCTTCCCCCGGATTTCTCCCGCTCAGATTCAACAATGGGCCCACCAAAACCCCACACTCGTACCGTGCTTGAGCACTTGCTCAGTGGGGCTCCAAACCCGAGTGCTCCTTCGGACCGACGGTGTGTACCAACCCCCTCTGCCGCCGCAACTTTAACCAACGGTTTAGTAGGTCTTTGTAGGTGGGCGCTCGCCACTCATCTCCGAGGACACCCTGAGGACCTTCTTCGCGCCATTTGGTCCAATTCACTATGTATGTTGTTGCTCATCTCATCTCTTGTGCACCGTTCTATTGTTTCTAATACATGCGTCTGCCTAGGTCAAGGTCCCTCCCGGCAAATCATGCGGCTTCGTCCAA
>Ga0307515_10008631_pt1 | contig 19828 bp, 22 predicted proteins | sample 17_EM_MG_FD_194513 | JGI IMG/M metagenome (GOLD analysis project Ga0307515, IMG submission 194513) | Populus trichocarpa ectomycorrhiza microbial communities from riparian zone in the Pacific Northwest, United States - 17_EM | ecosystem: Host-associated > Plants > Roots > Unclassified | place... | reverse complement strand
AGAGATGCTTTCCACGGTCACTCCCAGCAGCCCTATACGAACTCCCACTCTTAGGAAGAACGTCCAAACGACCTCCTCACTGGCCAGTTGATCGTCAAAGGCATTGGCTCCGAGTATTTAACTATCCTGAACACCGCCACCTCCTTCGGAACACGCCACCTCCCTACCCGTGATCCAGGTACATTCCCGGGGCATACCTGATGGCCTGCCCGGTCCACTGCCACCTCTTCCGCTCACCCTAGGGTTGCAGAGGCAAAAGTCGAATGCTTTGCAAGTCGACGCATATTCTCCAGCTCACAGTGCGTCCACCGCGGCTGCCACCATGTGTACGAATAAGCTCACTGAGCGAATCACATACTTGTCACACCCAATTGAGACTGTCTGACAACTAAATACTGTCCATTCCCACATGGGGATACGACACATCAATTGAACCTTCGCGCGCCTTAAATACATGCTGAATCCGCTGGTCATCTGAGAGTGCCCAGACGGTCCATCCGGTAGCCCCGTGGATCCTGAGAATCCCGGCTACAAAGAAACATCACCACTGCAATCATAAAAACCCTCTTCGTATGCCATCGTATGGGGCACATCCGTATTCGCTCGTTGGCGATCAGCTTTCGTTGACTTGTTTGACGAAATCGAATAGAGTTGGCCCAGATGGCTCTCTCTCCTCACAACGATCCGATCCGGTCGTCCAATCAGGTGCGAAAGGTGATAAATGACAATGGTAATCGTGAATCGTACGATCTGTGATCGCCGCTCCACTATCTTGAACTCTGCCCATCAATAAACGCAAGAAATCAGTATTCAAAGTTGTATCATTCCATAAGACTTCCGTAGCCGCTGCAGTAAACTCCTCACATCATCAGTAACGTAGAGGACTCCATCGAGTCATGTAGAAGGGAATCGCGATTGGAACTGCCATCGGTGGCATCGCTAGATGTGAATCGTGCGTATCGCGTAAATCCTCCCTGATCCTTCGTAGGTGCACTTCGTTCATGGTATGTGCCCGTTTACGCTCTTCACAGGTTCGCTCGGCTCAGAGGAATATAATCGTAGGTGCACTTGGGTGTGCAATTGTGGCCTGTGTCGTCTCGATAGTTCACACGCGATTGCGCTTGTCGGATAAGGATTGAAGAAATCTCAACAGTACGGCCATCTTCAACGTTGCCAGTGATGCGACTCTTTGGCGTATGGGCTATGGAATCGTCCCTGTAATCGTTAATTGACTCAATTGGAAGGTAACTTATCGAATCTTATTGATGCCGCGATTGATAGCCTTCGAGTTCTCGGATGATGCGTTCGTTGCAATTGACTTCGACCGACTTGGTCGCTGAAGCGTCTCCTTGCTCATTGGCCTCTGGAATCAACTCGGATTGTCTTTGGTCGCTGACGCGTCTCCTGGCCGGTTGGCCTGGAATCAACTCGGAATTGTCTCTGCAATTGTTAAACTCAATTGGGTGTACATATCACGCCTCTTTGCTTTTGCAATCTGTCGCGGTCAAATGCGGACGATTTCTCGTTCTTAAGTGTGGTGACGCGTCTCTGGCCGATTGGCCTCTGGAATCCGCACGGAATCATCTGTTACCGTTAACCTCAATTGAATAGACATATCAAGACACTTCGCTGATGCAATCAGTGTTCTCAAATCCGTATGATATCTCGCGCATAGATTGCGTGTCGCGACGCGTCGGAAAGGGGTAAGTCATGAAATCCAGTATGCGAAACGTATCTGAAATTGTAAAAGCGATAATAGTGTAAAGGCATACGCCTGTGTATGGTCTCGTATGATGGTATATCGGTAGATACGGTTGCACACGTGGATGTCAATATTGTAGAGTAGTATATAGGTAGTTAAGGTAAGATTATCGCTAGAGAGCTAATGCTCGTAGCGAGCCGACTATATAAAGCGGGTATTACCCGGCCCTGGACACGTCACGTGCAGCCGTGCCATTACAACATTACGGATACCACCAACGCCCAGGTCGCTTGGCTGTCGAAATTTGCGGAGACAAATCTTGACTGGAAGAAGTTGAAGAACAAGCGATACAATGACTTCCTTAAGGCTCTTGACAGCTCCGGCAGGGTTAGGGAATTGATGAACCAACATCACACTGTGCAGCACAGGAAGACACGGGCAACGGAGAAGCTGGGAGACCTCTGGCAACACTATCGTGAACTCCAGGAAATCCTGAGTAACTCCAGCAGAAGTGAGAAGTGGATGCAACTAACTGCGATCGCAAACCAAACATTCAGAGATCCCTGGTTAGCGAAAAAGATGCCTCAATCTTGCATACATCAACTATCTCATCAAGTTAAATCGGAAGTCGAAAACAAATGAGTCGTATACTTCCACCGCCTTCAAGGACGCTACAAAGCTGTTAGACAATGATGGCCCTAAGCTGAAAGACGGGGTGGACTGCTGAGCCATGGGTCTGAACTGGTATCGGGGGTTGGTAATGCCACTTAGTTATTACCCTGGCATGAATAACAGCACTCACGCTGATCAACTCTGTACCATCTCACCATCAGTACCACCTGCTGACCACAGGATATCCGTACCAGCTCCATCCTCCGATCAGAGCAACATGCCTCAACCGCCAACACGATCAACCAAGGGAACAGAAAAGGAAACAGATGAGAGCAAAGTTGGAGGGCGATTGCTGGATCTGTCCAGGGATGGATCTGAGGATGAAACCAGCAATCCCACTGAGAAAGACACCGGGAACGTCCCACCAGCATCCACAGAGAAAGAGGCCGGTGCAATCCTACCAGTGCCACCAAGGAAGACGGCGGTACAATCCCTCCAGCTCCCACCGAGAAGGACCCAGGTTCAATCCAGCCAGTGCTCACCTAGAAAGAGGTCAGGACGACCACACAGAAGCCTAGCGATCCAAATAAGAAGGCCACCCCAAAGCTCAACCGCCCTGCCATGCCCAGCAGGGAAAGCATCAGTTCCGACGACAGTAACAGTGAAGAAGAACAATAGGTTAGATGATTTCTGGAATGGCTCGGCCGTGACCCAGGCTGCAAGAGAACGTTGGACGACGAGACAAAGATGTTGGCACAACATGAGAGAAACTTGGAGAGCAAAGCCATATCTATCTTCCAACAAGCAGTAAACGAAGATCCCTAGTTGTGCACAGAGGCCCAGCCACAAGTCATACCAGCCGTGTCCACGATGTATGAGGAGATAGGTCGATTCGATAGTCGGCTTGGCAACATCTTGTATCTCACCAGTGGTCAAGGAAACAGGAAACCAGATACAGACGGTGGCAAGAGAAAGCCGGCCTTCAAGGAGTCAGAGTTTTGATGTTGTTTCCTTTGGGTTTATGGTTTTTCTTTGTGTTTATGATTTTCCATTGGGTTTATGGTTTTTCCATTGAGTCTACATTTGTGATTTTCCATTAAATTCTATGGTTGTGATTTTGTTTTAAGAGTCTACATCAGTGTCTTTCGTTTGTGTTTATGGTATTTTTACATTCTTTCGGGTTTGCATATATGGTTATATGGAAGAGGAGCGGTGAGCTTTGCACATGGGGCCAAAGAGAAGTCGTGGCGGGAAAATCCATTTCTCACCACCACTGCCGCTCAGCTTGGCAAAGGACTGAGCTACAGCGGGTGTACAGAGATACAGGGATAATGGAGATGGACTGGGCGACTGGGGTGTACAATGATACAGCGGTTGGGGAGATGGATGGAGTGACAGGGACTATATATTCGGGAGACACCGGGGTAGATTGTTTCGATCGTATCGTATCCTCTCATATCATCTAATCACATTACACAACGAAATACATACTGCATCTTTCGCATCTTCTGCTCTCACTCGCTCAGTCAGACACTTTGTGGATGCACACAGCGTCATGGATTCTCACAGCCGGGTAGTATCATACCTTCTCACACTCTGTCTACGCTCCTTGAGCCAGAACTGTTCTTTCTCAGGGATTCCACTCGGCTTGCCGTGAGAGGTGCGGCGTATTGTTGGCAACAGGCTTTCTGTCATCCAGCTATGCCATTTCACCACACCATGTTGGCTGAATCACTCCGGGAGCATTTGGCGCAGCAATCGCATCCTGCTGCTCTGGGCATTCTCTCCAAATTACTGATTGCACTCAGGGGCTTCCCAAAACTGAGTGCAGCCTTTCACACATAGGCTGCGCATGAATGCACCTAGAGCCAGCTGTATGACGTGCGCCGTGCATGGTATGTGGTTCCTTGATGCAGGCCACTCGATTCCGGAGGTCTCAACTGTCGATTGAAGTTTGCCTGTCATTGAGTAATTTGAGGAAGCATTATCAGTCGTAATTCCAAGCAAACGCCCATTGGTAAGTTCATAACAATCAACAACCTCTGTCAAATCTACGGCTACTCTTGCTCCAGTGTGTTGGCCCTTGACCAGTCATCCACAATGTGATTTCCAAAGTGGAAAAAATAGGCGATCAATCTCATCGAAAGTGAGTTGTGGCTCACGCATTACCCGATTTCGATCCATATAGTAAGGAATGACTGACGTTATGGCATGTTTGTTTGTAGATGTCTGTCACTCCATCACTAAACTTACATTATTTCTGTTAGGGGTTCCTCTTTAGCAGCAGAAATGATACATGTTTGAACAAAGTAGGTACATGTCAAAAATCCTTTCGATGTTCATATGCAAAACACCTACCCACAAATACCTCAACATGTGTGTCTGTCAAATGATCCTTAGCGGGATTACACTTCAGCCACATGTCCATCAGAGAGTGAAAACTACAGTGGCACTGGCAGATTCATCTATGATGATGCAATTATGTCGCCATGAAGTAGGAAGTGAAAAATCTTCAGCAGTGTGCATAATTTCTGACCTTACCTATTAAACCTTGTCTAGCGGGACAACACATAGTTAAGTTGCAATTATGCAGAATTACGTGTGGAGCAGATGATAATGCAAGATGCAAGTATGAGAGATCAGCAGAATCATGCGCTGAGCGGTGAGGCCCACTTGCGGCACTCCCCGGTCTACAGAAGGTTGATACCTGAGCATGCAGTGTCTGAGGGATTGATGACATTGGCTGAGGATAATAGGCTGGAAGCAAACTGGCTCATTGGTTTAAAACGGTATGCCGCGCAACGCCATACTTGATAAGTTTATGAGGTTGACCTGTCATGAGCCATGCGATCGGAGTATAGGTTGGTCGGCGATTACATCTCTGACCCGATGCCGAATAGCCATATTGAAGGCGAGGTGTTCAATGGTGAAGACCTGATGAAACATATTGCGAAGAGCACTGATAAGACATAGGTCATCGGATGTTCTAGCTACCGACTGAACAGAAAGCCATATGTCAGAGTCGATGTCATGAGCTGATCCGTGGCTGATGCAGTTCAGTATAACGGATGGACTGATGTTAATCAGGAGCGAAATGTGTCAAAACCACATTATATTAACATGATAACCTAAGGGAAGAGTTACAATCCGTTCCTGGGCACATTCAGGAGAATGTAAGAAGCGATGGCAATAGTGCAATTACGAGCAACCAAATCATGGCAGGCAAGTATTAGCATGTGATAGCGGAGACCCTCGAACACGAATATAACAATGATCACATTGGCCCAGCCTATGCGAAAAACAAGCTCTAGCAGCAAACAGTCAGTAACCGACCAGCGAATGATAACCATCATTCATTATTGAGTTTTTATGATACCTATACCAATTAGTATTATATAAAATTCATTAGCTTTGGTAGTGGCAGCGGCGCTCCTTCGATAAGAATTCCTTCGATTCCTTACTATTGAGGTATGACTATTCCCTTCCATAATGATAGCAATGAAATTGTATACGCCCTCGAGAAGATTATCTCCTTCAGCAGAAATCATCAGTATATACTCCTGGCACAGTGTAATTGGTGGAAGTCCTCGATAATAAGATTAGAGCCAAGCCTAGTGAATTACATCGACAATTTAGCTACTAGGGCCGCTATAGGTTTCTGATGAATATCTGCAATACATAGAGATTTCGGAAGGACGGTTTCGCCTGATAGACAGGAACATTACGATATCCCTCAAAGTTACACCTATGATCCGTCAAGTGGTACAAGGGCAGGACAAGTCAATACGTTACCGCAATTGAAGCGAAAGTTGAACCAAGCCAAGACAAAGCAAACTAGAGCTAATTAACGATTGGCCAAAGGAAAAGGATCAACAGCTGTACAAGTACATATACTTCATACCTAAGTACCCCAGGAACAATCTCGTGACGGCAATAGCTCTTTATTTGATTCCACAGTCAGCGCATAGTCCTTCCGGCAAATGTTGCTGAGGCTAGTGGCGGAAGGCAGCACTAGGTCACTTCGTAATGCTTCATATGTCCGTTGTAGGTTGAGATTTGGTATAGACTTCCGTGGAATATAAGCTGAAACAAATTCTAACATGAGGTAGCAATTCCATGTGTCTTGGTGAAATTCAGAAGTTTCAAAGTCCTTTGCTGCCAGTTCAGAGCGTTTTGTCTGTCATTTCAATCAATATGGATCAACCTGATTGTCAAATTTGAATTTCCTCTGCGAACATACTTTTGTAATTCCTCGACTACCTTGCCTCTTCAGGATGGCCAAAGCTGGTTGATTGACTGTTGAACTGGTCAATTCAGCAACTTCCGACCTGGTTAATTCGTTTAACTTTGCAATGTGAGCTTTTGCCAGCACATGTTTCCCCATTGAGCTGGTCCCATGTTCTGATGGATGGTGAACAACTCGATGACAAACTATAGTCATGATTCCAGGGCTGCAACTCTCCTCAATTCCACAATGCAAATAGAATGGCCCATGAAGGCGCATGCCTAGAATCATTGCAAGCAATATGACGTTTGCAGCCAACATTCATTGGATCCCACAAAGCGTCCAAGACAATTTGTAATGTAAGGTCACTCAAATCACAAATAAAGACACATTTATTTTTGGAATAGATCAAAACCTCTACCAGGGAGGTATTAAAACATTGTCAATCCAACATGGTGGGAGAATTGAGAAAGCTGGGTAATCCAACTCGGACAACGGCTGAAAGTATGGTTATAGCACAGAGCAATGCGGGATTTTGAATACTGACTCTAGAGCTAAAATCAAAAAAAATCATATCTGTCAGACATGGTATGCATATTTGTTAAGTTGAATACAGCAACATATTGAACAGACTGACTGCGTAAAGCGCAGTTTAGGAACACATCAATGCACTTCATTCCATGGTAGCTTGCTGAGCCTCCACAAGAATGGTTGACGCTAGATGGGCACTCAATAGTAGGTGGCAGATGCAATATCATAACTAGTATTTTTGCCCACACAGGCTGGGGATAGGTAGATTGTGGGATAGCTGCACTCCATTGCACTTGAATTATCACAGATGCAACATAAGAAATTGTTGACACTCCATTGACGGACATTGTAGGACATAGTAACGTTGTGGACACATGGATACTTGGGTATAAAGGCGGCCAATGGTACGATTGTGGAAAAATATTGTTGCACAGCCCATTGATTTTCGAACATGGAAGGCTTTTGATTGTTGACACTTTGTTGATGACCAGTTTTAGGGCATAATTACAATGTCACCAATATTGTTTTTCCCTAGAAAGGCTGCCGACAGCAACATTATGGCTTGATGTCGTCGCACAGCCCATTGATTATTGAAGATGTATGGCCTAAAATCATTGACGCTCAGTTGACGCTCATATTTAGCATATCGCAGCGATGTTGTCGCAACCATTTTTGTCAAGAAAAGCGGCTGATTGTTCCATCATTGATTGATGTTGCCACACCACCCTGGGATTTTGAGAGATGCAAAGCCAAAAGTTATTGATGCCTCGTTGACGCTCATTGTTAGGACATAGTAGCGATGATGCTGCAACCATTTTTGCCTAGAAAGGCAGCCAATAGTATGAGTATGAGTGAACATCCCCACGCAGCCCTTTGGATTTTCCGTGATGATCTGTTGACACCCTGTTGCCGCGTATTTTTACGTTGGGGCAATGAGGATGTTGTATGCCTTTTTTGCTATAATGCCAACCCATACATTTAGAATGTGATAATGCAGCCCTTTGTTTGCTGAGTGTGTAAGACTAAAAATTGTTGATGCTCTGTTGATGCTCACATTAATCACATTGAAACAGTCTTATTACACTCAATAATAGTTTGTAACAAATCATATACTCATTATTGTCATCCCATACTGCATTTCTGAGTATTATCATTTGGATCCAGGAGCTTTGTTGAGTCTCAATTTCAGATCAACCTCCATCCGCATTATCTGAGCGAGAAATGAGGTGGGCCTATCTCATTCCTGCGCTTTCGGCCAGCAATTTATGGCATGTAGATCATTTCATTATTTTTTGGTGAATTTTGGTCAATATCCTAACTGTTCCTCATCCAGCTTGTTTTCCTCAATTTCCAAGATGTACAATAAGCAATTTCAAATAGTTCAACTGTGTCCACCAGGTCTCTGCGGAGAATTACGCATTGGATGCATGGATCAATTCAGCATAAAGGTCGTTATTCAGACAGATTCGTGGTGGGCGCGGACCGCTCCTCCTAAATCTGGTATGACATTACTAACTTAAATTTATTTGTACATTTTGTCACAAATTTAGCTGTTGCTTTCTCACTTAACTGTTACCTGCAAAGAAAAATTAAACATGTTGGCAGTCCGACAGCCTGACATAGATACTCGAACATTTCGATGGGGGGTTACACCCCTTGCACATGCACAGATGAATTATCATGTCCCACCATTTGGTCACCAAAAACAGGAAAAAGCTGGCACATAGCAAAATTGGTACGCACATTACTTTTCACTGAGATATGACGTCCAAATTACCAATTGGCCTCTGTATTCCACCGCAGACTCAGGAGTCGTCACAATGACTTCGTCCGAATTGGAGATCAATATGGCGATCAGCTGGTGAGGCTATATACAGGGGTAAATGCTTTCATGTTCAATGGGCTGCACAGTGTCAATCGGTGATCAATTGGGCTTCTGGGCTGGCGGAAGCCCAGATATACTGGGGTTCGACTGCTGGTTGCTGGAACCTAGGCCAATACGACTACTTCCTCTTTGAAAAGTCCCATGAGGCATTTGCGATAATCTGGCAACAATCTCCGGACAGTTGATAACCTCTCCAAATATTGTCGCTGCAGGTGCTGCTACATAGTCATCCGTTTGCGGTTGAATAACCGCCGGAGTCCTCGAATGAATGTTTCGTACTTCTCCTCTCTTTCACGGTTGTAGTTAGCTGCATCCTCCCATCCCAGTTGTGTCGATTCATCAAGCGTCATCTGCTACTACCGAAGCCGCTCCACTTGCTGCTGTCCCGTTATGGTGATTCTGCCCATCACCCAGCTGGGTTCATCATTTTCACTCCGCAGGCCCTGCTCTGTCACTTCATCATCCTCATCTTCCCCATCCTCCCAAACGTCGGAACTTCCAAGATCAATCAGACTGTCTCTGATAGCAACCATTATCTCTTGGAAAATCATTTAGGGCTCTCTATTGGTCAATCCAGCATTTTCAGCTTTCTTTGTATCATCCTGCCCTTGCTCAACTGCTGCGTCTGCGTCTTCAACTCACTTTCTTGCACTGGCCGTCTCTGTTGCAACATAATCCTGGATCCGCCTTTCTGTCACTTCATTGCTTAAGACGTGCGTGTCTTGGGGTTTCTTGGCCGCAAGCATCGTTTCGGATTGCAACTGGCGCAATGCCTGGACGGCTCGGAATCTCTCTGAATCACAGCTGCTCATGTATTCATTGGCTTGATGATGGAGTTGGGTGGACCGCATTGTTGATTTGCGATATTTGCATGCTGGAAGTGACGAAAAGTGCTTTTCCAGACCATTGCCAACAGTAGTTCGCGTTGACTTTGTTGTTGGGCGAGGTGTTAGATGTTTCAAGATATGGACCATATGTATGCAAGCTGCGCCTTTTATGTCAAGGTTGGCACGTTTACTCATCTTGAACACAGAAAAATCCTCTTTTTGACTGTTAATTAAATGGGAATGGTTAGGGTAACCATACAACATGGCATGATTGCTAGCGTCAGTTTCATGTGAAATCCCGTGGATTTTTTGAGACAAACATCAGCGCACGTCGTTTGCCTTGTACAATGTTCTATTTATGTCGGACAATTATGCGATTACGGCTGTTGTACACCGCAATGTATCCCGGAACACAAACAGACAACATTGGACCTACTTCGTTCACATCACGGGGCGGTGGGAATACCCTGCAACCTGCAGCCTTACGCATCAGGATTCATCTTAAGTATAATGAACATCTTGGCTGCTACTTGCTGAATTCTGACATGAAGCTAACTATATAGTTCTCAGGACTTCCCACTTCTTTTCGTGATTATCTTCTTCACCTATTCCAGACCAGCAGATCCAGGACACACAACCACCCCAGCCAGGTTAGAGCGGATCGAAATCAAGCTGATTGGCGGGAGATACATCCAATATGTCTGTGATTGGCACAGAGCACGAATGTTGACACCAGTTAGTCCACCGCGACGCTGCCAAATGCAACCCCCAGGAATTGGGCTGAGGATGCACATTCAAAAATCATCCGTAAGACTGAAAGCAGCAAGAATACCAAGCAACATGCAGCTGGATGTATGTATATCCATATCATGGTAAACAGCCATCAATTACCTGTACAACGTACAGTGGGTTTAAGTAGAGAGCTATACGATCAATCGATCGCTGCCCGTTATGGGAAACCGACATGCTCGACAATGGCAATTGTCCCCACAGTCACCAAAGTCGAACATCATGACGTTGTCAGCTCTGTGATATTTGCACACCAATTTCCTGAAAAGCATCCCTGTGAGTGGAATAATCAAGCATTAATCACCTTGGAGGAGGCTACAGAAGTCTATATGGTTGAGGTAATGGCCAAGTCTCATTGTTACAAGCAGAAATGTATTTCTTGTAGGTTTTCAATATGTCAGCGACTATGGCAAGGCAAGGAGGTCTGGTACAGCGGAAACAGTCGGACATGTGCGTTGCATTGAATATGGTGACAATGGCCTACGGAGGGATTTTGCGAGCCGCAATAAGTCATAGCAACAGGTCCGTGTAATGCGCCACCGTTCCTGTTCTACGCCTTGAGTCTGGTTTAGTTTGGTTTCAAACCCGGTCGAAAACCCGACCCGCTGGGTCTTCAAGGGGTTGATACCGGGACCGGACATCAACCCTCAGCTCTTTGTTCGGGTTGCACCCGCACTCGGGTTCTATTTGACGGTTCTTCTGACTTTCACTCCAATTAAGTATCTGAGATCTCAACATTTTATGACATGATGAATAAGTAGATTGTGCGGATTTAGCCGCTCTTCTGATCCCGCTTTCAGATTTGCCCTCGGACCAATATTCGTTGAATGGCGGTAATGTAACACCATATGATCACAGAAATTCGCGGGATTTCGATAGCAACTAAACGAATATTGGTTTGATCGCAATTCTGACAGCGGAAGGCGAAACAGCGGCCAATACTGCACACTGGACGTACTGATCATGTCATGGTACCATCGGAACTCAAATGCTCAATTGGAGCCAAAATTGTGAACTTGAAATGCCGGGATTTGGTTATAAAATGGGCCCACTTCCAATGGTCCGGGTTGTTAGTGTGGTAAGACCTGTTGCCACGGTCTGGTGTCGGGTTGAACCAAATCAGGAACTGACCTGGGAATGCGTACCCGTTGCTAAGAATAGCCGCAATGGAGGCAAATGAATCCCTGATCCAGAAACCTCGCCCAGCGGTCCAAATAGAGAAGAAGCGAGGTGTTGAGTGTCCTGGGGATAACAAATTGAAGGCTGCAATAGAAAGACACCCTGCTATGCTTCATCAGAACCATATGGCTAGATGCCTTCCTTGCCAACATTGCACTGCACAGAATCCGCCAACACAATTGAGAGTGAAAGGCACTGGTGCACCTCAACCTGACCGCCGCAGACAGCTGACTCCAGAGCTGACACCACCTCTGCCCAAAGTGCCACCTTTGCCCAAAATGCCACCTCTGCCTGAGAAGCCATATCTGCCCGTAAGGCTGCCCCTGCCTGGTACACCACCTCGGCCTGAATTGCCATCTGCCCCAACGAGTAATAATTCCGGTGCTCAACATTTCCAAATCATCAAGCGGGCGGCGGGATATCTGTATTCACATACATCTCTTCGGTCTGCTGAATTCTTTACTCTTGATGCATCTGCCCAGGATGGCCCGCATGATACAGCTTTTGATCGAAATATGCTGACTGATGAAGGAACATCCACTGGTTAGTACAGTATCTGCTGTGTGGTACTGGAGTTGACATTCATTTTGAAGACCAGAGCAGCCTATTGAGCGAACCTGCAAGTGATGACAAGCATTGATTGCAAGGCACAGGATTGTGGGGATTATTATTCCGTATTTATATCTATTATTAAAGAACAAAGTAGTGATCAAGGAGAAACTAAATGAAAATGCTAGAAAGGGTGCCAAAACAATGTGAATGATGCACTATGCCAAATCAAATGATTCCATAATGTGCATACACCTGGGGCAAAATGAGAGTAAACGGAGTGTCAACAATTTTGGCGATGCATGGCTGGTAGTCGAATATTCTGTCTGTTGTGGTTATACATAATCGAAGTATTGGCCGCGTTCAATGGCAATAATTGTACCTACACGCTCCCTGCCTCATCTTGAAAATGGGTGTCAACAGCGCTCCAACAATTATTGGTCATGCGCCCTGGGCAATCACACCACCAAGAGGTTGCAGGCAGTCATAAAGGAATTGTTGGACTCCTTTATAGGCGAAACTGATTGGGATACCCTCCCAGCCCCATCATGAAAATGAGCGTCAACAGAGCGTTAACAATTGTTGGTCATGTATCTTGGGTAATATGGGGTGCACTAGGATGCAAATCGTCATAAGCGAAGCATTGGCTGCCTCGGTAGGCAAAAGCGGATGTGAAATGCTCTCTGCCCAATCCTGAGAATGTGTGTCAACAGAGTGTCAACGATTGTTGGCCTTCCATCATGGTTAAACACCGTGCGATGTGGCCGTTATGGTCTATATACATTGTTTTGACTGCTTTTGTATTCTAACAGGTTCAAGAATACATAGTCGTAGCTCGGTAAATGAAATACGTGGTTACTGTCCCGCAGGATGTGGCCAAAATATGCTGTCGATATCTGCCTATAGAGGCTGCCATATCCTTGTTTATGGATGGTTGTCATTAAGCACCATTCATTGTACTGAAGATGCAAGACCAATCATCATTGACGCTCCATCAACGCTGATTTTGATGATGGGGCAGGGAGTGTTTCGCACCTCATTTTTGATACACAGGCGGCCAATACTATGTTCATGACAAGGTATATCCTGTCGCTCCCCGGATTACCCAAAATACACAGGCAACAATCGTTGACGCTCAGTTAACGCTCATCTTCAGCATGCGGCAGGGCTCCTGTTTCTGTTCATTTTGATAACTAGGGCTGCAAATACATAGAAGATAACTTGTGATGTACCAATGTCAATGTTTCACAATTATCAGTAGAATATCAGAATGCAACCATAAGTGGGATACCCGAAATGCGGAACCCGATGATGCCACAGACTGGTCTTGCCATATCGTGCCCAACCTATGTGTTGAAAGGTAGTTGTCGGGATTTGCCCCGCAAAGAGTCAGCAGGTCTGGTTTCTGGATGGGTCTGGAATCGAACCGACATGCTTGGGAGATCCAAACCCCGACCACTGGCAGGTTACCCAGACCTGTTGCTAAAACTACCACAAGGCCTTCGCGTTTGTTGTTTCTGAATATTTTGCACCACCTGAGACGCGTCTATGTTCAGGCTTTGGGAAGGCACAGTGTGATCCGGATGTTCGTCTCTAACAATATAGAAATCATTTTCTTTGAATGGAAATGCAATGGCAGGCAAGGTAGACTCCAATTCAAGCGACCAGGGAGGGATTCGAAACACAATGTTGGCCCAGTGTATACCAGGCAAAACTCCACATTACTATCTCACATAACAATTCCCAGATATGATATCCTTTCAAAAGCATTCAATTGTGGGGTTAACTGCCATCAGATTGAACTCAACATTGATATTCGCTGTTACAGCAACGTCTGAAGGTCAATTTCCACCGGTTGAAGGGTCTTTGTGCCTTTATTGCACGATTATCATATTGTTGCACTTGTTCCTGGCAAAATTCTTCTAACCATCAATTTGGTATATGTTCAGCTTGCCTGGGGAAATCCACCGTTGGCAGAGCTAACTGCATCATAAAGCAAATAAAGACATATTTTCTATCCTATGACATCAGTTGCATGTGCTTTTCCCACTGCTATGCATGTTGGTAGCCATGTTGGATTGTTGCAAAGTTGGAAGTATTACCAATGAGTCCGGGTAACCTGCAAACGGTCTGGGTTTGGACCACAACAACAGGTCGGTTCTGTTCAGAAACAGTACAAAAACCCGATCCTGTGACTCTTGGCTGGCCAAACCAGGGCAGGTACCTGTCAACATGTGGGTTTCCTCAGTGGAGGCTAGACCTGTTGGTTGGAATATACGGTTCCGTGTTTCGGGTTTCACTTTCATAGTTCCCTTCAGATATGCTACTGTCTATTGTAAGATATTGACATTGGTATGTCACAGTTCATTTTAAATGTATTGTTCCCCTTAATGATCAAAATCAATGGACTCACACACCATACAACATCCTCAAAATGGGCGTCAACTGAGCGTCAACAATTGTTGGTCGTGTATCTTGCGTAATCTGGGGGTGTGACAGGTTCAATACAGTCATAAACAAAGTAGTGGCCACCTTCATAGTAAAAAGAGAAAACGAAACACTCCCTACACCATATTGATAATGATGGTCAATAGAATGTCAACAATTTTGGGTCTTCCATCTTCAGTAATATGAGTGGCGCATGATCGCAAGCACCCCTAACAGGGACATGGCAGCCGTTGAAGGCAGATAGGTACAGAATATACCCACCACATCCTCCGGGAGAGTAACTACTGATTTCATTACATAGCTACCGCTAAGTATTGTTGAGCATTTTAGCGGACCGAAACAGTGAATACGATGTATATCGACCATAAAGGCCACGTCGCGCTGTTATTAACCATAATGGAAGGCAGACAATTGTTGACACTCCATTGACACTCTTTTTCATGATGGGGCAGGGAGCGTTTCACTGTCTCATTTAGCACTACAGGTAGCGAATACGTTGATTGCGACAATATGCAATATGTCGCCCCCTAGATTACCAGAGATACATGACCAAGAATCATTGACGCTCTGTTGATGCTCATATTCTCACAGGTGAATCCACAATATGCAATCATTCGATTTTGCGTAGTCCATCATTCTCATTGATTTCCCAGCATTTCTAGTGATTCCATTTACTTTCTTCTCGATCACTACATTGTTCTTTAATAATACATATCAATATATACTTTAAAATATACTTTTCAGTATCCGCTGATTCAGAATAATTATAATATCCACAATCCTGTGCCATTCGATCAATGCTAGTCATTACTACCTGGTTCCTTCCACAGGCTGCTCTCGTCTTCAAAATGAATGTTAGCTGCATTACCACACAGCAGATCGTGGACTAACCAGTGGATGTTCGTTCATCAGTTAGCATGTCTGGATCTAAATTAGTATTGTGCTGGCTATCCGGGGCAGATGCATCCAGAGTCAAAGCTTGAGCTCAGGGAAGAGATGTCACTGAATACCCATATCTGGCCGCCAAATTAATCATTTGGGCAGCTGGAGCTCTAGAAGTGTAACTGGTTTGGGCAGGTGGTGTTCCGAGCACTGGTGGCATCGGCTCTGGAGTCGGCTCTCAGCGTTGGTTGGGCAGAGATACACCTGTTCCTTTGCATCTCCAGTGAGTCTGCTGATTCATTGCAGTACCACTTTGCCATAGAAAGGCATCCAGCCGGGTGGTTTTTACGAGACATAGCCGGGTATCTTTGTATGGTGGCCTTTATCATTTTATGCCCTGGACACTCTACACCGTGCTTCTTCACTTCCCGGATCCCAGCGCAATGTTGCTCTGTCAGATATTGTGTTTCTTTTAATGCAGCATGTGAAAACACTCTTTTGGCCTTTTTGGCCATATTCAAGGCCAGGGAAATGTTGGACTCTTCAAGGGGTACCCGACCTCCGCGCATTACCATTGTAGCAGACTTGTTGAATACCTACAAGCAATTGGTCGCTGCTTCTATCAATAAGATTTGACTATTATATCAACCATACATGCTTCCTTCGCCTCCTCTCAAGTGATTAAAGGCTGTTTTGTCCCATCACCAGGATGCTTATCAGGATATTAGTCGGTGAAAATCCCAGTGCTGACAACATCATAATGTTCTATTGCATGGAGTGTCCGCACCGATGCCTTGGTCGACCATCGAGGTTTTCTGTTACAGTAGGCAATCCATTGAGTGCGTACCTTACTACACCCAGCCGCTGTACGTTGCAAGGTCAATTTACGGCTGTTTACAACTGTACGGATATACTCACATCCAACTTCATGCAGCTCCTGATTCGTGCTGCAGCCAGTGTTATGGACGGATTCTAAATGTGCATCACAGGTCATAAGTCTGATGGCTGCATTGGCAGCGTCGCAGTGGACTCTGTGGTGTCTGCATGCCTACTGTGTGCAGATGAGTGACGTATTTGTTGAATCACCTGCCAATCAGCTTGATTTGGATCCGCTCTCACCTGGCTGAGGAGGTTGTGTATCCACGATTGGCTGGTGTGGAATAGAAGACAAAGATGATAACGAAAAGAAGTGGGAAGTCGTGAGGAATATATAGTTAGGCTGATGTCAGAATGGAATAAGTAGCAGCCAACATGATTGTTATACGTAAGATGAATTCTGCTGCGTAAAGCTGCAAGTCACAGGGGTTTCCTTCAGCCCCAGGATGTGCAATAGGTCGGTCCAATGGTCTTTGTTAGTTTACAGGGATACATTGGGGTGTTAGACAGTCAAATTCGCATGATTGTCTGCTATAAATTGGTCATTCTTGAGTGAAAGGAGGTCTACAGATATATATCTCAAATAATTCCCGGGATATTACATGAAACTGTTGCTAACAATCAAGTCATGTTGTAAGGTTAGCCTAACTATTACCGTTATATTCACAGTCAAATGGGAGACTTCTCTTTTTTCTAGATGAGTAAATGTACCAACCTTGACATAAAAGACGCAGCTTGCGTCCATATTGTCCATATCTTGCAACATCCAATATCTTGCCCAACAACAAAGTCAATGCAAACGACAATTCTCTATACTCCAGAAAAGAACTTGTCGCTACTCCCGGTAGACGAATACAGCAAATGGACAATGCGGTCCACCCAACAATGTCATCAAGCAACTGAAGACAAGGGTGGCTTGGAGGCACAAAGAGTCCGAGATCTTGGGGAATTGCACGGTTTGCGATCCAAAATGAAGATTTCAGCTGAGAAACGACAAAAAACCCACTTCTTACGCAATAATGACAAAGAGGGATGGATTGAGGATTATGTTGAAAGAGAAACTGCCGGGGCAATAAAGCGAGTTGAAGATGCAGAGGCAGCGGTTCTGCAACAGTAGGACAATATGCAGACTGTTAAAAACTCGTGATTGATTAACCATGAGCCGGAAATGACTTTACAGAAGATGTTCGTTGGTATCAGAGATAGTCTAAGTGATGTTGCAAGTTCCAATGATAGGGAGACTTGGGAGGATGAGGATGATGAAGAGACAGAACAGGGCAAGCTGAGCGAAGATGACAAACTCGGGTGAGAGATGGGCACGATCACCACAATGGTACAGCGGGGTATGGAGATGTTTTGGCAGGACCAGATGAAGCTTGACTAATTGACACAACTGCGATGGGAGAATGCAGCCGTATACTTGAAGCAGTATGGCACATCCGAATGGAGGGTTCTGGCAGTCACTCAACCGCAAACGCATGATGACGCACTGGCACCTGCATCTACACCATTTGAAGAGCTGATGGAGTCTCTTGACATTGTCCCTGGAATATCGCGATTGCCGCTAGGTACTTCTCAACCAGAAAGTATTCATATTAGGTGAGGTTCAGTGAAGCTGCATTCGAACACAAGTAGTCCCGTTCTAGCGCCTGCCCTGGAGGGCAATTTGTCATCTTTGCTGCAAGCGAAGCCGGTTCCACCTGTAAGCTACGACCTCAGCATATTGGCGCCACCTTATAATCATATAGATTTCTGATTCGAACAAAGACATGGTGATGGGTCCTGTGTCATTTGAGTAATAGATTAGCAAACCATAATTATTGACGTCATATCTCGGGGAACACCACTTTGTTTACCAAATGTGATACGTGTGAGCTTTTCGTTGATTTCAGTGACCAAAATGTGAGACATGAGAACTCGTCTGTGCATGGGTAAGTGTTGAACGCACAGTGGGAAAGATCTGGAATCCAAATCACGTGGTGAGGCAGCCCACACATTCGATTTCTATGTGTAAGTTACTGTTAAGTGACCAAGCAAAAGCTATGTTAGTGACTAAATAAACTGACATTATTTAGGTGAGTGATGTCATACATGTTACAGAAAGAGCAGTCAGTGCTCATGACAAATTTGTCTGAACAACGACCATCGTGCTACATCTATCCATATACGCAACTGCATGACTCTCCTCACCGACCTCATTCAAATGTTTGGGATATTTGAAATTGCTTATGGTACATCTTGGATATCAAAGAGACGGAGATGGATGAGGAAACGTGCCCAAGTCGGGCAAGATTGTCCAAAATCTATTGAAATGATCCACATGGTGTATATTGCCAGCCAAAAGCGCGGGAATGTGATATGGCAATGTCATCTCTCACTCACATTTCATGGACTGTGGTTGATCAGACATTGAGATGTAACAAAGCTCCTGGATGCAAACGATAATACCTAAAAACGCAATATTGGATGTTACTAATCTATACACAATTTTTTGAATTCAATTATTGAGTGTACAAAGGCTGTTTTGATGTGATTGATATGAGAGTCAACAGAGTGTCAACGGATTTTAGTCTTACACATTCGGCAGTCAATGGGCCGCATGGTCACGTCTTTCCAAACTGTACACAGTGGTCGGCGTTATCATGGAAATGGCAAATGTCATGGTCATTGCCACATCCGAAAAAGGAGCATCAACAGAGTGTCAACAATGTTTGGCATTACGTCATGAAAATTCCAGAGAGCTGTGCGGCGACATCAACTCATAACCGAACTATCAGCCACCTTTATAGGCAGAAATCATTGCCACAACATCGCAACTATATTCTATAAATGAACATCAACGGAGCGTCAACAACTTTTTGCCCCGCATCTTGGACAATACAAGGGCTTTGTGGCAACATTGACTCATGATCGAGATATGAGCAGCCCTTCTGTGCAAAAATTGGTTCGACACCTTGGTTACTATTCTCTTACAATGATCATCAATGGATCGTCAACAATTTTAGGCTATGCCTGCTGGAAATACAACGGACTGTTCGACTACTTCTATCCATAATGGAACTATCGGCCTCCTTACTAGCCAAAACTGCCTATGACAACATTGTTACTATGACCTAGAATCAGAGTAAACAGAGAGTCAACAGTGCATAAACAAAGCATCAACAGAGCGTCAACAGAGCGTCAACAGAGCGTCAACAGAGCGTCAACAGAGCGTCAACAGAGCGTCAACAGAGCGTCAACAGAGCGTCAACAGAGCTTCAACAGAGCGTCAACAGAGCGTCAACAGAGCGTCAACAGAGCGTCAACAGAGTGTCAACAGAGCA
>Ga0307515_10008630_pt1 | contig 19828 bp, 8 predicted proteins | sample 17_EM_MG_FD_194513 | JGI IMG/M metagenome (GOLD analysis project Ga0307515, IMG submission 194513) | Populus trichocarpa ectomycorrhiza microbial communities from riparian zone in the Pacific Northwest, United States - 17_EM | ecosystem: Host-associated > Plants > Roots > Unclassified | place... | reverse complement strand
GGTTTTTATTTTAAAAAATACTTACAATAAAAGCATGCTTTCATTAAAAAAATAAAGGGATGCAATAATAAAAAATGGATTTTAAATATTGTGCATTAATAAAAAATATTACGCAAGGCCAAATATATCAGAAATATTATTTAAAAAATAAATATTTTTATTTTGAAAAATCAAGTTCATTTGTATATATATAAAAATTATAGATAAATTAAAATGATATCTTGAAAAATCAAACACGAACAAAACAATTCAAAAAAACATATATTAAAAAAAACATGCAAAACCTATGACTTAGGTTATAAGACTGAGATAAATCTATATAAAAGATATTGAAGATAATCACAAAACTAATATTAAAAAAAAACTAATGCATAATGATAAGATCGTACGAAGCTGAATCCTCAATAAATAAAATATCGAAAGATGAAACTAGAAAAAAAATCAATCATATAAAATGATCTAAAAAACGAGGGTGAAAATAAAAAAACAATTAGATGGCAGATAAAATTTTTCAATTGGAGGGTTAAATTGAATTGAAAAATAGTTTTAACAAAAAAAAATCAAAAGAATGAGGGTCAGATTAAAAAAAAAAGTTTGATTGAAAGATGAAATTAAAAGCAAAAAAAACTTTAGCAAAAAGGCCAACAAAAAAAATTACAAATTAAAAGAATAATGACCAAAATGAAAAGAAAAAAAACACATGAGAAATTGTAATTGAATTAATACATTGAAAAAAAAAACTTCTATAAAAGTAATAAGAATGAAATAAGAAATAAAAAGAGTGAAGATTGAAATTGAAAAACAAAAAACAAAGATCACTAACGATAATCCGACCACAGTATATTATCACACGCCACACTTGTGGAAGAGGATACAGTGGCACATCCAAAGAGACAGTGAAAGGTCGGTTTTGGCCACTGAATGACGTCAAACGCATAGTTTAAATGGTACGGACACCACCCATTCGCTAGTGTGTGCCCAACACTCACCAACAATTTTTTTATTAAAAAAAATTAAAAGGTCAACATGAAAACACCAAAAGCCCCCATGACCTTGTAATCACCCAAAAATTAAAAACGGTTTGAAAGTTCAAGAATACTCATGAATGCAAACTTTATTTTTTAGATGGTCAAATTCATATTTTTCACTGTACATGAATAACAGGAAAAAAAACACTCTTGCCCGACATATTTTTGATCCCGGGATAAAGAAGTATTTTTAATGCTTAAAAGTTTATGAAAAAAAAAATGCTATTGGTCAACTACTCTAAATTTTATTGATTTTCAAGGATAAAAACATATTTTTATTGTACAAAAAAATAAAAATAAATTAAATACCTCAAACAATCACTTAATGATCAATAAATCAGCTAAAAAGATCAAGCACCCTCGCAACTAAAACTATTATTTTTTCCGCTCAATAGTAAATTAGTAATTTCATTATAATAATCCATAGTAATATAAATCCATTACTACCCTGAAATGTACATATACTTTGTCAAGTCACTATTAAAGACGTCACACTTTTTTAGATGATCACTATATTAGCAGCTATTCCAATTTTTAGACAAAAAAAGAAGGAAAGAAACTCAACGGAATTCAATTATAAGGCAGAATTAACTTCATGAATCATGTGATTCCTTTGACAATTCAGGGACGCATCATATGGCTATGGGATGCAGTCAACACAAGAAATAAGAACGAACTTCTGTCTTCTGTTGGACGAGCAGGTATGAACATCCACGATTTTCTAACTTCGTCTACAAAAACTAGTCTTGGATTTTAGCGCTTGAAGAAAAAATGAACTAATTGTGCTTCTCACAAATCACATTGATGACGCCGGATACGGGTGAAAAAAAAATTGAAAAATCAATTAAACTGAGAAAACCGGAAAAAAAATAACCTAAAAAATTAAACCATGAAAAAAAACCGATTAAACCGATTAAAATTTTGAAAAAACCGACCAGTTCGGTTTCAGTTTTATAAACCTGAAACCAAAAAAACAAAACCGAACCCAAATCGGAAAAAACCCGGAAAAAAACCGAGCCAAACTAAAAAAAACCGAGTAAAACCGAGCCAAACCGAAAAAATCGAGCCAAACTGAAACCGGTCGGTTTGAATCGGTTTCGGTTCGATTTCGTTTTTTTTTTTAAATTCGGTTTGATTATTTTTTTTGATAAAAACTAAACCGAACAAAAAATAATTACCCCTAACGCTGAATACTGGCATCATGCATCCATTCGCATATTTTTTATAGACAAATTCAGATCATTGCTTTTTTGTATCTTTTAATTTAGCAAGGTTAATATAAAATTTTGACTAAATAACACTGTTTTTAAAAAAATTAATGAAATAACACGATTTAATTTTATCAAGTTTTAAAAATGCAGCATTTAAATGTGTTGCCTTTCAAAAATGTGTTAAGTGGCTAAGAAAAAAAAAAAAGGAGCTTTCATCTACCTCTCTCCCTTGCTGGTCTCTCATTGTAAAAACCATCACACAACCAAACCTTCCGACGGCAATTACCAGTAGCCTCTCCACGCAAGCTTATATCATTTTTACCGTGTCTATAAAATTAATTTCACGGTAATAAATTATAATATCAATTAAAATTTTATTTTAGTTATGAAATGTGATATTATTTAAATATTATATTTTTAAAATACAATAATATTAAATTGAGTTATTTTATCAAATATTTTTCAAACATTATTATTCCACTATTTATTTTATTTCTGTATATTAATTGCCTAATTTGTTGTCATTGCTTGTAGAAAGAAATATCTACATATTAACAATACAAGTTATTTACAACACCATGGATATCTAGATACCCTCTCCTCGTTAAATTAAATGTTGGCGCAAATGCTTTTAAATTAAAAATGTATTAAAATAATAATTTTTAAAATTTATTTATTTATTTTTAATATATATATATATATTAAAATCATTCAAAAACATTTAAAAATTATTAATTTAATATTTTTTCAAGCAAAAAATACTTTTAAAAATGACAAAAAAAAACAATAACTTGAAAGTGAAATAACCAACTTAAAGGAAGAAGACATTTCAATTGAAAAAAATATTGCAGCGAAATAACTTGGAAGACTACATCAATATCACAGAGAAAATAAAATAAAATAAAATCCCAGTACTCAGCCTTTAATTTTTGTTATGTTCGAGTTTCTAACCTTTATTTTACCTATGTGGGTGACTGAGTTTTTATTTATTTATTTTTATTTGAGTGATTTCTGTTACATGAAGCTATTAAATGCTAGCGGGTGTCTACTAACACGACAAAAAATGGGTTTTTATTCTGTTTGGATGACCTTTTATTTTACCTATTTTAATGATTAATTTATGATTTTTTTTTTCATTCAAGTTTCTTTGTCATTCATGAGCTTTTGAGAACGAGTTTGGAAAAATATTTCTAAAATATTTAAAGATTTTTTTATTTAAAATTATTTTTTATATGTTTTTTTATTATTTTAATGTACTGATATTATTAAAAATTATTAAAATCTTTATTTTTTAATAGTTTTAAGCAAAATTCAATTGTGCTGTGTCGGTAGACTCGGTTTTTAAAGTGCTTTTAATAAACAAAATCCATAAATTAATTACTCAGATAATTAAAATAAAAAGTTATACATTCTAATAGAACAAAAATCAAAGATTAGATACTAGAATTGCTTTTTCTCTCATGAAGAGGCAACAACTCTACCACAAATACAATGTTTTCATAAAACAATTATTTTAGAACAACTACAAGTTTTAAATATTGTTTATTAAAATAAAAACTAAAAGATCTAGGCATTCTGATGTTTCTTCCACTCTACACGTGGAAGTATATGTGGATTTATACAATGCATTTTTTTCTTTATTTTTCTTTATTTTTTTCTAGACATTTTTTTCTTTGATTTGATCTTTAACATTGCTTTTATTTGACCTTGACCTCAATAGTTTGTTTCAATAAGCACGATGTGTGTGTTTTTCTCATGAAAACAAATAAATATCCTGAAATTTAGTTGATGTTTACTTAAGTAAAAGATTGTTTAAATTTTTTGCTTTTTAAAGAATTAAAATTGAAGGGACTAAAATTAAATTTTAGAAAAAAAAGCACCCCTTTACAAATAAAAAAAAGAGGGAAAACCAGGGGGAGGAAAAAAAAAAGAGAAAAAAAATTAAAACTCGAAGCAGCTTCAAAGCTCAGACGACGATATACTTCATATTAGAAGGAAGGCCAATGATTCCAAAGACATCAAAGAAGACTGCAAATAGAGACTGGAGGGGGTTGCATACGCCACTCCAAGTCAACAACTCCTTCACACGCTAACATGTGTGTTGCACGACACTCTTTTCTCCCCTTTCATTCATATTAGTTCTTGATTTTATAATAACTCTTCAATTGAGTTCGAAATTGCATCCCACCCGAGCCCAATACCTTCTCTTTCAATTTAATTCTTTATTCTCCAATAACTCTTTGATTTAGTCCTAAATCTCATTCGATCTAAGACCAATGAAGGTCTAATAGAGAGAGAATAAAGAAACAGAAAAGAAAAAGACATTTTATCTCATGGGTTAACACATTGTGGTTGTGTCCATGACCTGGATTGTAAATTTAACGATTAATTTGGATTGACCAGGAGTGATCCAATATATTGTTGTCTCAATATTAAAACATAAAAAATACAATGTTTTATTTTTGAAAAAACCGACTTATATTTTTATTAGTCATCTATGTTACTTTTGTATTTATCAAGTCAAATAAATTATTTTGTGACACCTTCTATACAATTTAATTTAGACTTTGAACTAGACGAACAATCAAGCTGGTTGGGAAATTTCAAGATTATCCTGCTAGGATGAGTTTAGGGATAGCCCCATGATCTGCCCATCTTTTAAAATTCTTCAAAAACAATGTTGCATAGCAATTTTTTTTTTTTCCAAATCAATAGCATTGACTTTTGTTTTTTTGTAGTTAAATCAGGTTTTGACGGTATATTATTAGTCTACATCAGTTGTTTAAAGAAACTACTCCCAAAAAATTAGTAACACCTCATATTCATACCGCAACTGAGCTCTGGAAACGTAGCCAGTGCTATTGTATAATGTTTATATTATACCGACGACAGTAATGGAGAGTACCAAACCGCCTGTGCAGGCCCGAGCAGGAAACTAATTTATTTGTCATACTCATAGTATTGTGTTGGGATTCTATTTGCTTTCGCATAATTTAAAATATAAATACTTTACTTTTACTCTATAAAAACTGAATATTATTTTGATGACAATCAAAGAAAAAATTATTAGTAAACTTGTTTGCAGATAAATCAATCAATTTTTCTGGTTTTATCAAGTTCCTATTCCATAAAAATATAAAAGCAGTATTTATTTGATTATGTAATTACATATTCAACCCGGGAGGTCCATGGATGTTTTTCAGGAGCTGGTCTAAGCTAGAGCAGAAAGGATCGCCATTATAACAGAAACCTCGAATCCATTAGTAATGGCGGAACCGTACAACATGTACGATGCTCTTCAAGACAGAGGTGCTTAATTTCCTTCTTTCTCTTAACTCCTAGCCCTAAATTTAATTTCCTGCTATAAAATCCTAAAGTGCCCCAAACCCTAAAGTATTAATGTATTGCTTAGAATCATAAATTTGAGCAATGAATATGGATTTTTGCAACCTTAATTGAACTAATCAGTGCTTGTGTTCTTTTTAGGATACTATCACTTTGTTAAAGCTCTTGTGTTTCTTAGTGGGTACTTATGTTTTGTTGTTAGCAATTGTTTTTTTTAACAAGACATATGCTTGTGGTTTTGGTCTGTGCTATTTCAGGGTCTGTTTCAAGGCTTTCTTTTCCAGGTTATGTATCAACTGAAGCACCACCATTGGCATCTCATAGTTTTCCGGTTTCTACTGAATTTCCGGGTGCTTCTTCGGATTTTCTACAAAGAGATGTAAGATTTACTTGATGGTGACTTTATTCTGAGAAAGAAATCTTTATTACTTAATATTTATTTTCGATGCTGTAAGTTTATAGTTTTTGGCTGTAGATAAATCCATTGCAGCTGGGATCATATGGTTTGAATGGTTATTCTGGTGTTGGGTTTCGTCCTGAACCTGTTATTGGTGGAGTAATGCCAGGAGCTAGTGGGAAGGGGTATTCCTCTCCTCTAGAAGATCCGAGTTTATTAGCCCAAAGAGGGGATGCTTCAATGCATGCTATTGGTGGAGCAATTCCAGGATCTACCGGAAAGGGGTACCCATCTCCACTAGAAGATCCAAGTTTATTAAGCCAAAGAGGGGATGCTTCAGTCCGTGTTACTGCAGCGATTCCTGACATGATAAATGACAGGCCTGGTTCATTGAGAAGTGCAGATGGTCCTCCAGTGCCAAAAGGGGAATCAAACATTCTTTTTGTTGATGGACTCCCTACTGATTGTACCAGAAGAGAAGTTGGCCGTATCCTTATTGGATATTATCCAGGTGCATGTAGCACATTTTTCATAGGAAATATCTATAACATATGAATGCATAACATAATTTCTGGTTTACCTGTTTGCTGTCATCTTTGAGCAACGGTTTCAAATTTTCTCCAGAGGAAGGACAGCTACTGGCTAACGTTATGCAGAAGTAGCAGGAAATGTGTCTGCAAATCTATTGGTTACACTGCTATGTTATGTGATTTCAATGTTTTGTCCTTGATTTATATTCAAAGATCTCTTTCGTCCATTTATCGGCTACAAGGAAATCAGAGTTGTTCACAAGGAGGCCAGGAAAGTAAGCTTGTTGCTGCAATACTTGTGTGTTAAAGATTTATCATTGCCGAGCTTAAAGTAGGAGCTGTCTTGTGTGGTGCCATTTTCCTTTAATCCCAGTTTCAATGTATTTAAAGTTTACAAACAGAAAGATGCTTACAAATTTCCATCAGTGTTGGAGACTGGTATAATCAAGCAATTTAGTCTATACGTTTCATGCTGGTGGTCCTGTCTAGGAAGCATTTAGTCCCCCACCTTATATAATGCTATTGCCTTTGAATGGCTTATCCTTTTCTTTGGTTTATGTTTCTATATTTGGTGATCTTTTTTCTACTTTAAGTAAATTGCAGAGTGGAGATAGGGCTACTGTCTTGTGCTTTGTGGAATTCACTGATGCAAATTGTGCTGCGACTGCCATGGAAGCTCTTCAAGGTAAAGTGCACAAAGAATAAACATTACTTGGTTTTATCAGTTTACTTTATGATTCGGTTTTCAATTGAAACATTAAAGCAACCTTTTATACAAATTTATGTCATGTATCGTTTAACATAATACTTTATCGCAATAAACTGATTGGAAACTATGAAAAGCATGAAATGTTCAATCAATTAAAAGTTAAGCAGGGAAACTTTCATTTAATCAGGCAGTGTAATGTGGATGTTCCTGCAGGTTACAAGTTTGATGATAAGAAACCTGACTCTCCAACCTTGAAAATCCAATTTGCTCGCTTTCCTTTCCGACCTCCATCTGATCGTGATGGGAAACGGATTGGGACCCACGCTAGCTGTTAGCTCATGGCTGGAATGAAGTTAAACTATTGCCTTGGATTTGTTATGGTTCAGAGAGACACGTCTCTGCATTCTGGATTACATGGGTGAACCGCTAGCACTGCCAATTCACTTCTATAGATCAGAGGAGTCTAGGAAATGGCTTGTTTCTCACATTGGCGCTGTGGGTCGTTTACATGTTATTAATGTTTGAAGCCCCACCCTTGTGATGTTATGGAAATTTTATTGTGTATTTTTGCGCAACGAGTTTCTTGACTGATACAATTATTTGACGTAAAAGTCATATTCAAGTATAATACTATAATCTGATGTTCTAATTATAAAGGGCAAGCTGCCTTCTTGATCCAAGGATTTAACCATGAAAATTATAATCTTGATTACATTTTACATTATTTTGGTGATCTGTGGTCAGATGTTTTGCGAAGCAATGGTAATCAAGCAAACCTCAACCTCTTGCTGTCCGGTTGGAGTAAGTTCAAGCTAGAGTTAGTCTAACCACTCACTGGGAATACGCTGCCAGAAAATCCTCCTCTGGTACCCTAGACCATGGGCCATGTTCAATGCTGGCATGAGCCCATTGCATGTTCTCTACTCTGGAGTTGTTTTATTATTATTAACAATTAACAAAAAAAAAAAAAAAACTAATAGGCAGGGTGATTTTACTGGGGAACACTGTGCACATACACTGTAATCACTGTGGAGTGGATTACAACAGTATTCCTTTGATTCTCTTCTAGGCGTTTCTGTGTGTATTGGTTGGGGTGGCTTAGGGTGTTTGGTTTTGGCTTGGGTTCTGCTGTTGCTGTCCATTGGAGTGGTTTCCTGGCTTGTGGATGTGGATGTGGCGCGCCTGGGAGATAACTTTCACTGGTTTTTTGTTTTCGAGTGTCATGTATTTATGTTGACCGGGCTCTTGCAAAGTTTGTTGATTGGCTTTTGTAGGGCTGCTGGCCTGCATATTGCCATCATTGTGCATTAAATGCAGACAGCTTGGCACGGTGTTTAGTCATTCCTGGGCATTGGGAGAGCTGCTCTTCTTTGGGTGGGATTGACATTCCTTTTGCAAGTTGTACCTGGATCCTTCCTGGTTGGTGCTTTTCTCTCTATTTTATTGTTGCTCAGTTTCAGTGGAACTAGATTGCCTTTTGTTTCTTTTCATGTTTTGTTCCCGTGTTTTTATTCACCCGACAGCCTTTTTTTTTCCACTCCTGTCATTCGGCCTCCTGATTTATTTTCTTTTTAGCCAGCGTTTTCATATTTCTGCCCCAGGACTTTATTGTGCACGTTAAATTTGGCTATATAAACTATTTTTCCTTGGATTTTTTTCTCGGGTGAACCTCTATCTTTGTCTCAGGTTTTCGTTCTTCTTTTCGTTTTCTATTTTTCTTATTTTGATTGCCTTAGTTGTTGGTGTGGGTTTTGATTATGTTGTTTGCGTTTTCTGGTCACCTTTTCTCTACTTTGTGCCTCTAATCATTCTCATCTTTTCTTCTATTTGCTGGACTGTGCAGGCTTTTCTGGGGTTCTTGGTTTGTTTCTGTGGTGTCTGTGAGAGAGTTCTCCAGCTGTGGTTTGCTCTCAGCTTGATTGGTTTCTTCACCAGGTTTGTTATCTTTCTTTCTTTGGTTGCCATCTTGTGTTTGCTTTTTTTCCTCTTTGAATCTGTAATCTTGCTGAAATGCTAAATTGCTTAACTGTGTAAAATGGAGGTACAAAACAGATTACCGGAACTGCTAAACTGCAGGGAAGAAAAGCCTGCTCTTTTTGAGTTGGAATTAACAAAAGGCTCACTGGATATGTGTGTGCTGAATCAGTGTGTTCTGGATTCTATATTCTGCGTAACAATCAAAGCTGCCAGGTTATATGAAATATAGTGCTGTGTGCATTCAAATATAAAGTTGATTCTTTAGCAAAGTTAGACCACCAAAGATTAAGGAAATGATCTTTTTATGTTTAGGCTTTACATTAACTATGTGATGTTGAAATTTGTGGTTCGACGGAAGATGCTTATTTTCTTTGGAATATTTAATGGATCAGGTCTTTTTTAGTTGTTCTTTTTAATCTGTCTAAGTTTGGATGGAGCAATTGATGATCCGCATGCATCCATCCGTGATGAAAAACTATAGTTTATCCTTTTTCCCTTCTCCTTTTGCAGATGTTACTTTCCTTTTATCCCTTTTTCCTATTTGGAATGAACAAAAGTGCTATTGATTAGTTACAGCAAGCAATGATAACCTGTTCCTTTGATTTCCATTCAAAGAAATAAAAAAAAAAGTGGTGTGGAGGAGTATAGTGAAGCTGGTCTGCAGAAGTTTGGCAGTAACATCACAGTAGAGGATATAATGAACATGCTGTGTTTTTTCAGCCTGAGTTGGTTCAGTGGTTAATGGTTTTGCATCTGGTTTTGTGGCTTTCATGGGTGCAAGTCCAGTAATTCTGGAATCCAATTTTCTTTTCCTTTCATTATAAGAGCCAGTTCTTCTTCTTATTTCATTATCTCTGCTCTTGAACACCCATCAGCCCATTTCTTTGCTCACTGTGCTTCATTATCAGTTATCAGCTTCAATGACATATTAACATTTAAACAGTGGCATACACTTTCTAATTGGGTGCTGGATGAGCTTCTTAGTCATTTAAATTTCTAACTAACAATTTAACAATCTACGTTTTCAGCAATTGCTGCTGTTTTCCATCTGTGCTTGGGAGCCTTCAGATCAGTGGTAAATCGATGTGGCATCGTTGTCACAAACATATCTGATGATGACTCGAATGAGGGGCTGGACAGCACCCCTGTTGATGCATAGACACCTCTCACAGTGGCTTCAACAAGCATAACAGCTGATGCATCGAGCTCTAGCGCTCCCCCTCCATTGAGCCAATAACCCCAGCAATCCTCGGTCCACCTCATGCTAATCCAGAATCTTCTTTGCAGCAGCAGCAAAAGTCCTCACAGCTCCAGGGCAACCTCCAACTCATCTGCCTGCCACAAACAAGAAGGCTTCAGTTTGACGATACAGTGGTAGAAGACCTCGCGTCAGTTACTCAATATTAAATTAGAATATCAGTAAGTTTTGTTATTACCTGCTTTTCACTGAGTAAGGAGACAACATACACAGCGATATACATCTTCCTAACAATCGTTAAACAATGCCTTGTATCCTCTTTAATCTTCACAATATTTTTTTTGTGCTTGGACCACAGAAACTAACAGTATCTTTATCAATCTCTGAATTTTTTAAAACAGTCTTACCAAAATTGAAGGAGCCATCTCTGCAGAACATGTTGAAGTAGAGGGAAGCCCTCCTCTGTTAACCCATGATGACTTAGAAACACCACCCAAGAAAATGTGATCCTCAAAGGTACCTTCACTCACCAAAATAAAATGTTTCCCTTTCATTGGTTTTTGACAAATGCAATTGTTTGCTTCAACACTAAACATCTTTGTCATTCCTGCCCTTTATACCAAAATCAAACATTCAATGCCTATGTAGTTTCTTTTCGACAACTTTGTCTTTTTTTCATCGCACTTTTCTGCATCAACCTTTACTGCACCTTTTGAATCATTTAATAACAGAAGAACATCTACTTTACACTGTCACAAACAATCAAATGAATTAATAATACCGTTGCAACCTATGCAGTCACTCTCCATGCACACTGACATATCATTTTTTTGACAATCATTGCAACCTCAATTGCTTGCTTGCACGTGCTTCATCTGATCTTTCTTTTACACATATGCAGGCTTGTTCTTTTACAATGTCCAAAAAATCTTTTCTTTATGTTCAATCATCATCATGCAAAGTTTTTTCACTTTCTTCGTCTGCTTCCATTTATGGCAACAGTTTTTGAATGAATCCAACATTGTCACTTCCTTTTCCATGCATTTTAGTCTACTTGCTTTCACGCCCTTCTTAGTGGATGATAATTGCAAACAAAACTGCGGGAAAAATAAAATAAAATTAAGAACACTGTCGTAAGCCTTCCCAACTTTGTTGCCAAAAAAATTCCAAGACAATTTTGCAATTTTCTAGGATTTGGACAGTAAACCCTCCAAAACATTCCCTCCATTTGAGGCTTAAAATTGCAATATGTTCGTTTGGGTTTTTCAAGTACATCATGCCTATTGATCATAGGCATACTTTTAGTAAAGTGGCACAAGGCGAATAAAAGAGGAATAAAAGACAGATACTTTTAGTTGAAGAATAAGGGTGTGATCCCTTCAAAACTATGAGATTGGGGATGGAGAAGAAAAGTGTTACATTCATGCTTTGCAGCAACAAGGTGGAAAGAGAAACCCAGGTGTGGTTGTTGGTGTCAAATCCAATTTAGTTAAACTAGAGAGACATGGAAAGCAGGGAAGTGAAGGAAAGGCTGCTCCAAATCAACAATAATGGTTTTGTTTTGGTAGCAATAGACTGATAGAAACCTTCACAGATTACTGCAGGTACAATAAACGCATTGATTAATATGTGAAACGGTTTTGATCACTCTTTCGCTGTCAAAGCAGAGGATGGCCATTTCCAGCAATTAATATTTCAGTTTACGGGTTCCAAGATTGTGCACCTGCTTCTTTGCATCCCTTTACGTTTCATCTGCCTTCCCTACAATTAATATTGTCGTTGAAGAAAGAATTTTTCCTAGAACTGCAATGATTTGTGACTGCATGAAATTAGCTCTGCACATGCTGGTGTTAACTCTATTGGATCATTCTTTCTATTTCGGTTCGTTTTGCTCTCTCTTTGCATGATTCTGCATCCAATTACCACCCATTTGTTTCTAACGACTCTAATCTTCTTCATTGTATTTAACTTGATTGCTAACATCTCCATTTGACTGCAACAGGACTCGCTGTGAGGATGCTCCACCACCTTTTTGCGAGGGCTCAAGTCAGCTTATAATTTTTTTGACGTTGCTTCCACATGGTAGCTGCTTAACAGCATCAACATTTCCATCTCCAATCAACAACTGAGTCTTCAGAGCACACAACTCCCTAGTTCGGCATATGCCTTCGTGCTTTTTGTTAGCAGAGAAAATGCTTACTCAAACTAACACTCTTTTCATGTAAATTTTGGAACTGCAATCTGTTCGTTTCCATAAAACTAACGTTTCGCTTGCCATTCCACCGGTTTTATATTTGATCTTCGTTGCTTTGTTTTCCCTTGACAATTCCTCTCCGAAAACAAACTCGGTTAACAAGTGAAAAGACTGCTCGCAGCAACTTGCCTAGTAGCTGTTCTAATAATTGTGATCATTCCATTAGGGTAAGCTATAGCAATATTCTAGTTTGAGCTGCAAATGAATGAAATCTTTCAATTACAAGGACCTTGTTTGAAAATTCTCAAAAAAAAAAAAAAAAACAGAGAGATAGAGAGAACCATGAGTGGTGTGGCATGAAAAGCTCCTGCGAACTAAAATACTTAAAATTTAAAAAGTTATTAGTCACAAGTTGACTTGAACTAGAGAAGGGTGAGCATTTCCAAGCTAGTAATTACAATATTCATTCATTAAAAAAAAGGGTAAACTTGGCTACCTCGGACCCCTCTATTTACCACTGCCTGCCAATGGAAAGTTCATTGCTATTCTTGCAACCTAAGTGGTTGAATCCCACCTGTCACTACGTCATTAATCTTAAAATAAATTGTAGTCATCGCTTGTAAATACATGGTGTCATGTAATCTCATAACATTTCTTCCCTAATCCCTGCGGCCAATCCAAGCAAGGAGGAGGATTTTGGCTCACATTAAAGGAATGATAAAATGACAACGAATTTAGAAGGAGCGCAAAAATAAGATTAATTAGCCCCCAAAGTCTGTCCATTTCCACTCTATTGGATTCTTCAAGGATATGTCAATCAGGTTATCAAATCAGAAAACTAGAATAATGCTGCTGTTACCAATTTCTTAGGTGATCACCGGAATATTTACATAACGTAGTTGTTCCTGCCTCCTGCTATAAAACCAGGGGGTAGATCTTTTTGATGTCCCATGTGTATGATAGACAATTGCCGAGACGTGATTTTTGCAAATACACACGGAGCAGTGAAGAAAATCTCAGAAGGAATCCAATCATTATCGCAAGAAAAAAGTAGAATCCACCCACCCACTTACACGAACATTTTTTTCAATATTTTACATTAATACTAGCAACTAGTTAAAATACAAAACAAGGCTATTCTCTTCCTCCAAATCCAAATATATTTCATGATCTTCCTCTAATTGGAAAGATAATTATAGTCTATTGGTGCAATATGTTATTTTGGGTTGCATTTACTCGAGCAATCTCATCTATATCTGACAATTCATTGTAACGTTGTATAGTAGATTTCAGCTACATTTGACTTGCCATCACAAGTTTCTGATCACACTTTTTTTGCTGCATGCCATATCTCGAGTTCTCCAAAAAGATGAATGTTTGAAGCAAAAATAGAATTTTTTTCCTGAGATTAAGCTAGTCATTACACACACCATATGCCAAATTCAAATCAGCCAAAGCACGACTTGGATATTTAATACATGAACAAGGAGCTTAAATACTCAGCACCACGAGTATGGCATACCTCATGATTTGGAGCAGTGAAAATCACTATAAATCAAAATCAGTTCAATTGTACACCATCCAGCCACTTGAGTGCAGGCAGGACCTTAGCCAGAAATGCCGTAAATTTCTCATCAGCAATTGCATTCCCTGCTATGTCTATTTGAGTCAACTTCAAGCCTCTCAAAATAAAAAAGGCTTCCCAATAGCTCACCAAACTCACACCATCAGTCACAGTTTCACTGCCATCCCATTCACTCCCGACTGAGTGACACAAAGGAGAAGAGCACAGATATCTTGTTGTATCAATAGAGTGTGAGCCTATCTCATTGTATGAAAGATCTAACACTTTCATTGACTTCAAATGTCTCAGAGGCTCAAGAGAAGTAAAACTACCAAATTTATTCTTACTCAAATTCAAGTATGAGAGAAGTTGCATGGCCTCCAAACCTGCCACAAGTTCCAAAAATCAAAGAATAAATTTATTTTCAATCAAGAAAATGAGGTGGCCTTTTAAGCACTAGAATGAATCAGGCAAACTGAGAAGAGTCAACTGAAACTTCAAACTATTTAATAAATTCACATGTAAAGTGCAAATACCGGTAACTAAGTGCAATAAATTAAATGACAATATATTGGTTGTTTCTTAAGCACCACATAGATAGAAAGATAAAAATTGATAAGAATGCAAGCAGCTCAGATAGGTGAATCAGTTAATGACCTCTCTCATTATAAAAAGTATATATATATATATATTTTTTTTTTACCTTCAATTGATTGGAGCTCATTGTGGCTGAGGTCTAGCATTTGGACCCACAATAATTTCTCAAAAGACCCCAATCGTGATAATGATAATCCATTGAGCCTTAGGCAAATGGGATTGCTACTGCTTGATGAAGTTAAGTTCCTATAGCGAAAGCAATAACTCAGTAAAGACTCCCTACCAGAAATCACCTGCAGAATCATGGGTAAAATAGAATGATTAATTAAAACTCAAAACTGTTTTATCATAACCAGATCCCTGTGGATTACAATTAAAAAACAAAATTCAATAAACTTAGCTCTTTCATAAAATTTTTAAAAGATAAGCTTGTATCTCTAATAGAACACCAATGACGTTCAGCAAGTAATTTTATCTCACTCTTGTAACTAACCATTCATTCAGCTAATCTAACAGCAAGACCAAATACACAGGGTGACTTAAAAATATCACTTTCTCACACTATGTACATTTAAAATATTTAGTGAAACATTATTTAAAATATTTAGTGATACATTATGTACATTTCAAAACTGAAGCCATGGTTCATGTGCATTACTCCTTCAAAGAGGAAGATTCACCTTTTCTAATAAAACCAAGCTGTGTTCATCCTTGTAGAATCGAGAATGCGGTGGATCCAACTTCATTAATTCACTATAAAGTCTAAGAACTTCTTCAGAATGGACTGGTTTGTCAGAAGACATCAACGCATCACGAGCAGTCAACAGTCTTGCAAGTGTCAGTTTTCCAATTTTACTACAAAAAATAGAAGCTAATAATTAGGCTTAGCAATATAAGCTTTTCCAAGCACAGTAGTTACCCATCGAAAAAAGCAGGCTTACCAGTCCAACAATTCACGAAAGTTGCTTATCTCTTCATCTATAATTTTTGCTTGCCATGAGGAATGTGTTGGCTCACGTTCATTCTTAATACTTAGGTGGTCAAGGGGGAGAACTGAATTTGACTCCAGAGAATCTGATTCATAAATATGAAAATTTTCATCTCTCCATGATATTTTCTCTGAACCTAATCCTTCCACTGGTTCTGTTTTGGCAGGTAGTACATGCACCGTAAATGAAAAATGAGAAGGATGGCTATAGTGAAAACCACTGGAAGAAATGATTCCTTGAGAATGTCCAAGGGTAACCTCCATGGTATAAGCTCCTAAAGAATCAAGCTCCACCTCAGGGAACTTCAATTGTCCAACCCAAACTTGGGTAGTTCTAGAGTTATTTGATAAAATAGGTTTCCAAATTACATCCATATTCACGTTTAACCCAGATGAAACTGTAACTGTTGATGCATTTACACCCTCAACAGCTTGATTGAAGTAAAGAATGAGTGGAAGCGATCCAGAATCAAATTGGTAGGTGTTGAATGGAGAAGAAGAACCTAGATCTAGGTACCTATCTCCGGATAGAGTGATCTCAGAACCATGAGCAGGCCATGAAGAAGCTAGCAGAGGAGACTCAGCTTTAACAGTTTGATCAAGTAGCCAAAGATGATAAAACCAACCACTCTGATCATCTTCATCTGTAAAAACAGCTTCGCGAACCAATTCATACTCCCTGATCAAGACCTCATCTTTCCGTGAAAATGCTTGAACCTTTTTCTTCATCAAGTTAGACACAAGCACACTGCAAAACTCTCCCATTAAGCTAATAACACTTACAAAATTTCCCATATAAAAAAAGACACATCAAATTGTAAGCACACAATCAAACCAACAAGAACAAGGATGTAATGTTGTATATATACCTAGTAAAAAACATCGGCACAGAGCATGGTTTAAGAACAATGGCAAGAAAATTTGAACAATGACATCTCTATATGTTCCACGAACAGTTACTTCAATGGACTAGAAAACAAACTCCTCAAAATACTATTCTTTTTATTTGGCAAGGACTGAATTTCAGTGTTTATTTCATATAAGCAATACAAATAAACATGTTAAAATGCCCTGCATTCATAAATAATTGGTATGCAATTCCAGTTTTAACATCTGATGCAATTTCATAATACTTGCAGCTTTTGAAAAAAAAATACTAATTAGAATACCTTCGATTGTGCCAGGCAGAATAATTACTAAAATTCTTATCAATAAAATCCTGTGTGTGATTCAGTTCATCTTCATCAGATCTATTCAATAATGCCGCTACGAATCTGGGAAAAAAAAGAAAAAAACTTCAAATAGCATATAACTCAATAAAGAAAATTATAAAACCTAAAAGTCAGGTCTTCACCTGCGGTAATTCCAGGCATGAAAATTCCGAGGATCTACATTTTGAAGCTTGTCCAAAAGCCTCAACTCATTTTCTGTAGAAGAATGCCCTTTATTTAGCACCCATTTACGATGATACCATGCACCGTATGACTTGAAATTTTGCCTCAACGCATTCTCTACCTAAAAATATGTAATTATAATCTTTAACTTTAATTGAATAGAAAATGAAAAATCAATCTGAGGTTTAAGAGAGAGAAAAATGACCACTCGAAGTTCTTGATCAAGAATTGAGTTAACAGAGTCAGGATCCAAGTTGGACTCAAAAAGACTGTGTTGAACAGCATGTTTTCTATAGTTCCAAGCAGTGTAACATTCTGGATTGATCTCTAAAAGTTTAGAGCTTAGCTCTAATGCTTCCTTCGTATAACTGTGTACAGAAAAAGAGAAGGAGACAGTAAAAGGGTTACTTAATAGGGTTTTTCAACTTAAGACAAGAGTGAAGAACAAAAAAGGAGAATACATTTTTTGGTGGTGATTTAAAAGGAATTGAGATTGGAGGATTCTTAGTTTCTCGGCTTTGGCAGTGGAGGCAGCTAAATCTTCAGGTTTTGGGGCTTTGCGAGGCCGACCGTGCATTTTCCTTGTCTACATAAGATCACACAAATAGGAATATTGAACATGGGAAAAAAAGTGAAATCAAAATATGATAAGCAAGAAACATACATTGTACAATCTAGGCAAACAACCATAACAAAGAGGTATTCAAAACACAAATTAAAGCATAAGAACACAACTTGATTGTTGAAAAGCAAATAGACAAAGCTTAGCCTTAAACCAGGTCTCCAATGAAGTTGCCATGTTGCGGCTGGGGAAATTTCAATGAACTAAAATGGTAGCCTCAAAACTCGATGACACAAACATCAAAGTTAAACAAATAGAATAAAAATATGACATGAACTCGTCCAAAATGTCACCATCAGCCATCACCCTCAAGGATTTATTTGACTAGGTACTATGCACGCATACAATTTTAGCTAAAGACATAAAAACAAATGCATGCCGACAAAGTAACAAGCGAACCTGGAAAGAAACAAAAAACGAGTAGAGTATGACAAACAAGTGCGGATAAATTTGGAATAATTTTTGAAATTTCAAACCAAGACAAGCAAAGCTCAAACTTAGATTTCTGAAAAGTTTTATGCAAATGAGAAACCATAGCATGAAATCTCAAACAAACACAACGACAAACTAAATATCAAATTGTTTCATACAACAGCACACATCGCACTCAAATGGAATAGGCATATTCATCACAACATTACACCGATAGACCAAACCATTAGACCTCGAATAAGCCATCATATAAATCCACAAATTTGAGGCATCGATCAACAACTTATTTAAGCTCAAGATTCACCCAGAAGCATCATACTCTTAGGTAGCCACTCAATGGCGTGACCCAGCACTTCAATTATTACACAACACACATAAACATGTAGATATCATGTAAATACAACATAGACTTAGGCAAGTAGTCGAAATTGCCAGCGGGAAGCTGCTAGGACATCGGTGGCATGTGGCCTGAAAATGGGTGGATAGGGGACTTCGGAATGTCATCCACCCGTTTATCTAGTATTCATCTATCAGGAGATGTATCCCATATCACAAAAAGATGAACAAGGAGAGTCTACTCCGTCATTTCCAACTTTTTTCTTTTATTCGACGATAAGGGTATTCTCGAATCAGTTTGTGTGTCAATTAAAACTACTTTTTCCCGGCAATCTTAAAAGCACACTCCTCCCATCGACCTAGTGCATTTAAATGAACTCAATAAATTCTTCTAAGTGCTAGCCTCAAAGTATTGATTTAGAAAAATAAAGAAATTGAGCAAACCTCCTTAACCATCAAACTATTATCAATAAATTTGAGATAAATGGAACAAAGTACGGAAAGAGAATAAGAAACATTCAAGACAAAAGACTGTCGGACACAATTCATATCAGAAGTCAAATTACATACCTCCGAATTGAAGATTAACAAGAAAATGAAGGATATGACCCCTGCCTAGCTAGCTAGCTGTGCCTGAGGATTTCGATTGAAGAAAGTGGGTGCTATTGCAACTCCATTGAAGAAGCTTAGATCTTCTCCAAACTGGACAAAAGATAGAAGATTTCGATCTACTGAGCCACTCTCTCTTTCTCAACAACTAAAAGAAAAGGAAAAAAGAGTTTTTAATTTTAGTGAGACGGGGAAAGATTTGTGCTTTTATTTAGGGGAGGGAAAGAAATATAATAATAAATTGCTCGTAAATATTCAATTAAAATAAAAGATTAATTTTACAAATTAAAAAAAACTTTTAACATGTTTTTATTATATTTATTATTTTATTAGCTTTCATCACACATAAAATAAAAACATATTTTTAAAAATATATATAAAATTAAAAAATATATATTTTCTCTGTATTTCAAATCAAATCAAACTGGTTAATTTTTTTAATAAAATTTTATTTTAATTATCATTGTTTTTTATTAGAAAAGTGTAATCCTAATTAAAAACAATATCATTAAAAAATTACTATAATAATATCAGTTCATTTATAATACTATAATATTATCAATTCATTTATAAATAATCATGTATTATCATGATATATGAAATTTTAATAATAATTTACTTATTAATATTTCAATATTAAATGAGAATTTATATATATATATATATATATATATATATATATATATATTATAATTAT
>Ga0307515_10008629_pt1 | contig 19829 bp, 29 predicted proteins | sample 17_EM_MG_FD_194513 | JGI IMG/M metagenome (GOLD analysis project Ga0307515, IMG submission 194513) | Populus trichocarpa ectomycorrhiza microbial communities from riparian zone in the Pacific Northwest, United States - 17_EM | ecosystem: Host-associated > Plants > Roots > Unclassified | place... | reverse complement strand
TATATAGATACATAGATACATAGATGAGAATACAAACTGAATACATGACTGTGATTCGAGGTGCTCCCAGACATGTCGCCGGCGCTCCCAGGTGCTCCCAGGCTTGTCGTCGATCGCCAGGCGTTGTATAAACGGCTTCAGCATAACTGCAGCCCCTGCGAAGAGTGTAACACACGTGTCGTTCTGATGATGCGTATACGTCACCACAAAGTAAAGGAGGTACGTATGCAAGGCGACGGGCAGCGTGTGATTCTCCGTCAGAGCGTACGAGGTTCCGTCAGAGCCGTCAGAGCCATCCGGAACACCCGGGTGTTTCAGACGGAAATTAGGGTCATTGCTGATGTGGAAAAGATGGTTGAACAGGTGATGGATCAAGTGGTGGGAAAACTTGAGAAGTTGGCTGAGAAGGAGAAAAGAGGAAATTTGAAGGGGGAAACAGGTAGAAGCCACCCCTGAGAATTTGGATATGAGTGATATCGAGTTTGAACCAGGAGCGACCTTTTTGGAGGAGGAAAATGAGAAGGTAGCAACAGTACTCAAGAAAATGGAGGTACAGGAACAGGAATTGGAGGCATCCAAACATGCACGAATTATCCCGCCAGGAGGAAAGAGGCAGGAGTTTCCAAGGTTCACCCCGAGTGGACAGGTTATGATCACGAAGAGCCTGACCATTGCGCCAGCAGTACCGGAACCAAAGAAGAAGGAGGCGAAGAAACCGGAGGTAAAGGAAATACCAAAGGGACCAAAGGCAGATGGGAAGAAGTAGCCGGAGGTTAAGAAACCGGAGCAGTCAAACCCGGTAAAGAAGCCGGAGCAAATGAGAAAGGAGACGTCGGCGCAGAGAGCGGCAGCGCCACCACCATCAAAGAAGCAACGTGAGCAGAGACAACAACAATCATCGGGACAGCAGCAAACAAAGAAGTGGGACGGCTTTGTTGATGTGAAGAGGCAGCAGAAGAAGGAAGAGATGAAGCCGGTCTTTCCAGGCCGAAATTTGATGGAGAAGAGGAGGGTCACCTTCAAGAGGGATAATGGCCTACCACTTTCTCAGAAGAAGGATTTGGATATTTCGTCGGAAGTGAATAGGGCACTTTTTGAGGCAAAGCTCCCACATTTTGTGTGCATCCAGGGAGTTACAAAGAACACCCAAGATGCCTGTCAACAATCACGACCCCTGGAGCAATGGCCGGAATGTGGATTCAGTACAGGGAGATAGTGATAAAAGCAGCGAGGGAGGTGGACGCAGGAGTTGTGGACATCGAATCGCATGAACTCTGGGACAGAGTGAAAATGCACGCCATCAATTTCGATAGAGATTTGGTGAATAAGACGGGCGGAGGACTTGAAAAATTGAGGCAAGAATTGCAGGGTGAGAACGAGGGAGTGGTGTTGCCCCTCGCCATCATATGCATTGGAGGACCGAAAGATGTGCACCGGAAGATCGTGGAAGGAAAGACAGCATCGACGGTTGTGTTTGCGGTCAAGGGTAGTAAGATGGCCCAAAAAGTTTTGAAGGGAGGTCTGAGGGCGGCAGGAGCGAAGTATGATGCGGAGAAATTCATAAATGCTGGACCAGATTTTTTTTGTGGAACATGCAGCAGGTGGGGACATGTTGAAGCGAAGTGTGGATCCTTGAAGATGCCGGCGTGCATGTTGTGTACGGGGAGACATTTGACTAAGGATCATAAGTGCAACGTGGTAGGTTGCAAAGCTAATGCAGGACAGAACTGCACCCATAATGTCGACAAATGCGTCAACTGCAAGGGAAATCATATCGCGAAGGCCAATTGTTGCATTAAGAAACAGGAGGCTATTAAGATGGCGAGAGAAGAAAGACGTACCTGGAAGGAGAGAGAAGGGGAACGTCAAAATGTGACAACTGATCAACAGAAGAAGCTGGATCATACAGAGGATGGGGAGCCATCAACTGCAGAGGCGGATAAGAAAGCTCAGGATGATGAGCAGACAGTAAAGAAGCCAGAAGTCCAGGGTCAATCGACACCAGAGATGGAAGGAGAATCTTTTAATGCAGGGACCAAAGCACCCCCCATGACACGAGGGTGAAGTGCATATTGCATAATTGCGGGAGGCGGTACGATGCGACTATGGTGGTGTTGGAGAAAGGAATTGTTTGGGGGGCGGATGTTGTGATGATGCAAGAATGGTATGAGGAAAGAGAGGGATACAACATCAGCCACCCAGGATATAGATTGGTCTGAGGAGGACGAACAATGACCGTGATAAGAAGAGATACACACCTGGAGTTTTCGGAAGTGGATAACGGGGGAGTTGGAGCTGACCAGGTCTTTGATATAAAGTACCTGTCGGGTAGAAAAACGAGATTGGTGAATGTGTACGATCAGCTGAGACAAGAGGGGGGGGTGAGAAGTCAAGGCAGAGCAGCACAGACAGCAAGATGGAGGGAGATGATGAAGCAGGAAAAGATCCTCTTGGGAGGATATTGGAATGCTCACAGCAATAGATGGGATCCGCAGTGCCCACCAAAACGAGATGTGAGATTTTTGGAAAGTCTTATGGATGAGTACAATTTGATTGACGTTACGGATGGGGAAGAAACCCATACGAACATAAGAAATGGCGAAACTTCTGGATCACTTATTGACTATGGTATTACTACAGCCTCAATGGCTGATAGGTTAGAAACGTCAACAGATTTGCCAACTACTTCAAATCACGCGATTGTGTATGCCCAGTTAAGATGGGATGAAGGGGAAGGAGCCAAGGTGTCACAAAAAATTACAGGATGGGATATTGATGGGCTCAAGTCGAAGGAGGAGGAAGAAAATTATAAAAAAGCACAAAAAGAATGGAAGGACAAGAGCTCAAGGTGACCCATGCTGGATGAACAGAGCAGCAGAGAAGATTTACAGAGGGAGGCTGAGTGGATACAGCGAAACTTTGTTAATCATCTCTATAGGTGTTGCAAGAAAGTTAAAGTTTGTGCGAGATTGACGCGGTGGTCGACGGCAGAGATCGCAGAAAATAGAAAGATTTTGGGTTCTATAACATGAGCCAGAAAGAGAGGGGAGGCATCGCAGCAACAGGTTGAGGCGCAGCAAAGCAACCACCGAAGAATTATCCGACAGTCGCAAACGAAGATGTGGCAGAAGTTTTCGAGTACAGCTACACGAGATCAGGTATGGCAAGACTTGAGGTATACAAAACCAGGAGGCAAACAAACAATGAAGGCTTTGAGATCCAGGAGCAGTGAAGTGGTGGAGTCCTGGGAGGATAAAGTGGAATTAACAAAAGAAGAAGCGTTTCCAAAACCTTTGAAGGGTGTGGAGAGAAAGGCCCAAGAAGAGGGAGGAGAAATGTGGTAAATGATAACTGATGAAGATATCCGAGAGGCTCTATTTAATCAGTTAGTTCAAAAGGCACCTGGCCCAGATAGGCTGGGGTTTAAGGCAATACGATTATTGTGGGAATGGGATTCTCAGAGAATAATTAATATTGTTAAAGTGTAATTTAGGTTAGGAATACACCAGCAAGTTTGGAAGGAAGCAAAGGGGGTAGTTATACCGAAGCCGAATAAGCCAGATTATGGAGTCGCCAAAGCATACAGGGTGATTACATTGTTGAATTGTGTGGGGAAAGTGGTCAAGAAGGTGGCAGCCAATGCAATAGCAGAGGAGTGTGAGCGAAGGAGGTTACTTCATGATGGACAGTTTGGATGCAGAAAGAGAAGGTCAGCGATAAATGCAGTTGGAAGGTTGATGAAGAGAGTAGAAGAAGCGTGGGGAAGGGGGAATACTGCGGCAGTGCTGTTGATGGATGTTAAGGGAGCCTTTCCACATGTGGCAAAGGGGAATTTAATAAAAAGAATGGAAGAGATGGGGTTTGAAGCTGACCTGGTGAGGTGGGTGGAAAGCTTTATGCAAGAGAGAAAAGTGACAATGTCGATAGACGGAAAGGAAGGAGATAGTATGGATGTGGAAACGGGAGTTCCGCAGTGGTCGCCAGTATCACCAGTACTTTTCGTCATATACCTCTCGGGGTTGTTCGGCCAAGTTGAGGATAAAGAGGAAGAGTGTGGAAGTGAGGGCAGATCTTTTGTCGATGATGTGTCATGGGTGGTGGAAGGCAATGATGTGGGGGAATGCACACAACGACTGGAGAAATGTGCTGCAGAAACAACAATTTGGGCGAACAACAATGCCTGTCAGTTCAACATTGAAAAAACGGAAGCAATGTTGTTCATTTGATGAATAAAGAATAAGGAACCAAAGATGAATGCCCGAATAAGGGTAGGAAATCATGAGGTTTCGTACAATAAAGAAGTGACAAGATGGTTGGGGGTATGGCTGGATGATATGCTTACCCTGAATGATCATACAAAAAAGACCTTAGCGAAAGCAAGAAAAGCACAGAATTGGGTGAGATTCTTGATGACAAAGAAAGGATTAAGCTTGGAAGGATGCAAAAGAATTTAAGTCGCAGCAGTTCAGGCTGTGGCGTTGTATGGGTCTGAATTGTGGTGGCATGGACAAGAAAATTGAGCTCAATAGGTGCAAAAGCTGTTGAATGAACAGGGCAGAGGGGTAACTGGATGCTTTAGGACAATACCTCAAGGAGCGCTGATGAATGATGCAGGTTTACGACCGGCAAAGGCTCATCTTGATAACCGGGTACGACGGTATAAGTTGGGACAGATGATGATGCCCCATGCTCAAGGCGGAGGGAGAATATTAGAAATATGGAGGAATGTCTTACAAAGGGTGAAGGGGATGGATGAGTTAATCCCGGAGGATAAACCTTTCAAAAGGAGGAGTTACGAGAGGATGACATTACCAACGGAAAGAAGACCCCTTAAAGGCAAAGTGACAATTCAGGATGAGGAACAAGAGATGGAAGAAGCAAAGCTGGAAATGGAGGGGCTTGTTCTTTGGACTGATGGATCGAGAAAAGAAGATGAGTGGGTTGGGCGTGCAGTGGTATGGGAAGAAGAAGGGAGATGGAAAAAGTGGAGGGTACACCTAGGCCGACAGAAAGAAGCATTTGATGCAGAAATGTATGCGATGTCTGAAACTATGAAGATAGCAGATGAACTTAGCAGTGAAAGAGAAGTCAAAAGGGTAACGGTGATTACAGATTCCCAAGCAACTTTAAAACAAATACAATTGGATGAACCAGGACCAGGACAGGTGCTAGCGCTACGGACGATGAATTGGGTCGATGGGTTAGCCAGGAAAAATTTTCAGGTAGGGTACCGGTGGGTACCTGCTCATAATGGAAAAGAAGGCAACGAAGAAGCGGACCAACAAGCGACAAAGTCGGTGTATAAGTATTGCGGAAGTAATACCGAAACGCAAAATCCACTTCCATTGTTAGATTATGTTTCTTTCTCCCATACTAATTGAAGGTTGTCTGAGATGAAGTGGGAAGAAAGTAAGAAAGAAATAAAGGAGATGGGGAAGAAGTCAAAGCACAGTTATCGGTACAATTTGGTGAAGAGGGGAGGTACCAGTGCGGTGATGGGAGCCAAAAAGACGATTGTGGCGAGGTTTTATCAGCTAAAATCAGGACATGCACCAATAGCAAAATACCTATTGTGGATCGGAAAAAGAAGAGATATCAAATGCTGGTGGTGTGGGCATGAATATCAGACAAGAGACCACCTTTTTAAGTGGTGCAGAAGATGGAAATGAGAACAAAAAAGGCTTTGGGTTGATGGGCAAGAAGGGGAGGAGGGGTATGAGGGTGTTGAGAGGGTTTTGAAGAAGCCAAAGATTTCATTGCCAATGTCTCTCGTTTTTGCAGAAGAAAAATGTTCCTGGGTGTTGATGGATTTTTTATCCTGTACAGATGTCAGCAGATTTAGCGGAGTGGTGGAGGAGGCAGAGAACTCAGATCATGAGGAGTCGAGTGATGGGGGGGTGTAATGTTTTGATGTTGTTTTCTGGCGGTTTCTTTTTTGTTGTGGGGAAGAGGACTTGCGACTTGGCTTTTGTTTCTTTATGTTACGGAAGAAGCGGGGAGGAAATATGTTCAGGACATGCCATGGCTGCCAGCGGCCGAATGCAATATGATTACAAACAAACAAAAAACCAGTAAAGGAATTGTTGTAGGCAGCTACTATCTAGCAGCATTGTTACTGCACCCAGTGTTCCCAAAGGGCCAGGCTGACTGGGCTTCACCCTTTTGAAGCTGGCCGCCAGGCTTTAGAATAGGCCCAGCCGCTCGCCCTTAGCGCAGGCTTCTAGAGAAATTGCCCAGCCAGCCTGCAGGCGCTTGCAGACTGACTAGCTACCTATTCTCACTCCAAATTTGTATACCACTTCTAAAAATAGCATATTTTCCAGTAAAAATTAACCTCCCACTGCTGAAAATGTCATCAACCACTCATACAGGATAATTTTTTGCTGATTTTCATGCTTCAGATATGCAGACCAGCCGGCGGGCCCTAACAAATCTTGCAGGCTGTCAAAAAATGCCGGGCCTATGCCGAGCCACTCAAGCTTTTCAATTCGTCGGCCGGGAAATCCTACAAAACTTTGAAGTTGAGATATATCAAAGCCTAGAATCTAATACGAAGCCCGTTCCTAAGTCATGGGTTCCACCTGCACATGTTGTGTAGGTGATGGTTAGATCGATCCGATCAACCATAAGTACGCTACGCGGATCTGAATCAGACAATTTATACTCTTTCCAGATAACTACTTAAGTAGTTTAGTCTTTTCACCCTTTTGAATAGGATAGTTCTCTTTTTTCCTAATCTTTCTATTCTGCCCATGATTGGATGTGTGCAGTTTGACTTTATTTGACTTCTCCGCTGCTGTTCCTTCCAGCTATCATGTGGTATTGTGTATCGTCTATATGATACCTTGAATTATCGCCATATTTAGGTCGAAATATCATTCGTGGAACCCAAGGTCCGTCTGCATATGCTCGATGGCAAAGTAGCAATCTAGTTCTTGGCTTGCGGAGCGAACAGTTGCCACTATGACACATGAGTGCAGCTCCAAATCACGGAAACTTTGCAATAGTCTCTCGTCGTCATCATTGCTACCACGACCACAGCTTAGAACTCCCAATCGATGCCGAGCTATGTTGCTTTGCCATTAGTCTTTCTCATTGATTACACTCTTGCCATTTTGTAGTCGTTTCGCGCTCTCCACTGGTTGTTCCCTCCAGCACGCACCATTCACATGGCACAGAATGAGACAGGGCAATCTCCCAGTAGAACCTTGCCTTTATTCGATTATAACAGTGAAAGTCCAAAGAGATTTATTAGAATCTCAGAAGAAGTAAGAAGAAGAAGTACTGCAAATATAATGATTTCAAGGAATATTCGAAAGATAAGCATATACTGAGAAGAGAATTTCGAGGAGGAGATATTGTAGTATTCTGTATCGATGTCTGAGCAAGTCTAAAGAACTGTTCTCTAACCTGAGAAACAGTATCTATATATACAATAATAAATGGGTGATTGTCCGTGACCTTGGTTGCGGATCAATAACCAAAACAGGAAGAGAAAAACTCTGCAACTGTACATAAATACATAAGAACCGTAAAGAATATAACAGAACCATCTAGGCGCGTTCTTTTAAGATAAGCGCTGATAAATCCCTCTTCCAACAGAACAAAAAGAAGGTTCTAGACAAGTTCTAACCGGAACTTTCTAGACAACCAACGATAACAAAAGTATTAAAAGTTATTAACACACCACATTATTCTTATCCATAAAATACCATCTTATCATAAGGAGAATACTTAAGAAAGTACAATATTAGTAAAGAGAAATGTAGATACTTCCGTATTTTCAATAGCCTTGTCGTTCCTTTCATCTCATCGCCCAGGACTTAAGGTGCCCCGGCAGTAGTCCTAGGACATTTCGTCTTTCTACACCAATCACTCTTGTTGAGCGGTGGCAAAAGCGCTACACTTTTAGAAATAATGTAATCCGTGAGATGGGGTATTCTTGAATAGTTGGGACTGGACTGAGAAGAACTTTATCACGGGACGAGATGTTCCAGAGTATCTTTTTGCAAATTCTGGGACTCCATGAGTGATATCCGATGATGCAGAAGGGATGTAGTACTTACACCAATTTCACCACCCTCTTGCCAAAACAGAATTTCTAGAGACAAATTGAAGAAACCTTCCAGCTAGTGGGTGGAGACAGGTATACAGGTTCTCAACTTTGAAGGATGGTGGAAAGCTATCGAAAGTGGTTTGAATCTTTTATCAGATCTGGGTCTTGAAATCATATTCACTGCCAATAAATTCTCGCCAGAGTCACGAGGCAATGAACGAGGTTTTCCCCATGTCCCAGGCCCAAGAAAGCTGCTTGCTAAAGAAACGAGATGCTCCAGGACTTCACAAGTGGCTCCAAGCTATATATTCTATTGGAAATTGCGTGTGCACTACTACATCCGTAGAATACCATCCAAAACCAGCTCCCCACCATTGCGCACTACCATACATCTGCGAGCTCACCCAGCTCTGACAAAGACAGGCTTGATGCACACGGTGCGGTACGGTGCGGGGGCGGGATAGCCCCAGGTTCTCTTTGCTTCCAGCTTATCACCCAGAATAACTATAGGATTGTAGCCGGGGTTCCGGGAGTAACCGTGAAAATCCTCTGTATACACAGAGCATCAACGCTCATACCACAACTTTCTTCACTGTTCAATAATAAGGTATAGTCATCGTCAATATCAAACATGACACCTGACTTGATATTGCGCGGTTTGATCCACTCAGGCCTGCTGCTACCACAAATTCAAAACCACACTCTCTACCGTGAATCCCGGGATTGCTGGAGCGGGAATCATACAGTGAGTACCTGTGAAATGTGATTCTCCGGTCCGTCGGGACAATCGCCTGGGACTGTGTCCCGGGCGCAACACTATCTACTTGACAGAGAGCGACATATTCACATGTCGTCGGAAAAACAGCTGTAGAGCGGTAGGTAGTCTCAAATTGGCGGCGGGCAATTTTTTTGATGTGGCAAGTAATGTTTTGTGAGGCTAGGATTCTACAAAGATATCGGTGGTTTTTATCAATCCCATCCAAGATCGGCCCAGTACGCGCGGCCCGAACAACACCCGCGGCTGTCCAGGACCCGAGCCAATTTGAAGGACTCACTTTTTATGGAGTAGCAACGCTATTCCAACAAGTCCGCAAATTCCATTTGGTCTGCTGCCGTAGGATTGACTTCGTCGGTCATCACTACAATCCGCGAGCCGGTTCGCAGACCGTACTATGATCCTGTTTATTAGCACCCTTCATTTGCCGGCTTGAACTCAGCTTGAGCATTCCGAAATTTGATAGGGTAGGCTTAGAGCAGATGATCATGGGCGACATGAAGCTTGTTGGAGGTAAGCGGCATGCTTTACGTTGCATACAGCACCCATACATCTGATGGTTAGCAGTCTTACGCTGATGGTAGACGCCAGCTGTTTAGAACCTGAATCTGGAGATCAAAGAGGGCTGAATGATGGGGGTTTAGATCTTAGGCTTTGGTCTGCGTTGGGTTTGTCGAGAGCATGTGTAAGCCACCGTGGCATCCAAATGAGGACCCATAGCACAGCTACTTCACCTCATAACTTAAGGTTATTATCTTCACAAGTGAGAGAATCTTATTATCGATATCTCGTTCGCGATATGTACAATCGTTCGTAAATTTTAGCATAATTTCTAAAGGGTATCAAGCCCAAACCGGACCAAACTCACGTGCGAACTCCAAAGACTCCCAACTACAATTCAGGTCTCTCCACCTCTACCACCTGCCGAGTCCGCATACTCTTCGTAATCGCCTCCACAACAAAAAGACTTTTTGCACCCTCTTCTACTGAGCAAGTGGGTTCTTTCTCTCCCCTATGTACCGCTACCAGATCCCTTAGCTGCAGCGTAAACGGCGGCACATCATCGATTTCCGCCTTTAACGCATCATCAAACTCGATCGGCGTTGTCCAGCATCCTTTGCCAGCAAGCGAATCATAATGCCACCGCCGCATCTCTGGCACCGACAGACTCCCCTTCGTACCGAGGATTGTGTACACCGCCTGTCCCGTCTTGGGGATGAGTGGATTCTCTCCACTCGCGCTCTCCCAGTTGTACGGACTCGCCACGGCATCCGAACACACGAACGTACCGACGATCCCCGAATCGAACCGTAGCGTCATCACAATAGTCTCCTCCACCGGATGCCCGCGGGTCGCTTCCCCGCGCTCAACGAACACCGACAAGACATCACCGAAGAGATAGCGGAGGTTGTCGATTTCGTGGATCATATTGATCAGGATTGGCCCGCCTGAACCTTCCTGTTTCCTCCACTCGACGTCGAAATATGCCGCCTCTTTCAGCAGCGCCCACACTCCCTGGAATGCGAGTACGCGTCCTAACACACCGGAGGAAACTGCCTTTTTTGTCGCGCGGATGTACGGGTTGTGGCGTCTGTGGTGACCGGCGAGGACTCGGGCCGAGGAGCCGCGAGCTTTTGCGCTCTCTGCAGCACGGAGGAGTGATATTGCGGATGCACTGTCGACAGAAATAGGCTTCTCAACTAGCGCGGTGATGTCGGCATCGACGCAGAGGATGCCGAGTGGGACGTGTGTGGTGTTGGGAGTGGCAACTATGGCAGCGTCGACGGAGACCTGGCCGGCGGCGCGGGCGGTGAGAAGCGATGAAAGTGAGTCGTAGTTAGGGATGGAGAGAGACTCAGCGAGGGCAGCGCCCGCTGGCGTTGGGTCTACGATGCAGGAGAGGATTGTTGACGGCTCCGAGAGAACGTGTTGCACATGGCGACGGCCAATGAGCCCGGCGGCGCCGATGACGGCCTGTGCGTGTCAGTTGGGTGTAAGACGGAAAGAAGAGGAAGTCAGCTCGGAGGAGGAAGAGAACTCACGATGTTGATGGGTGCTGGCGTCATGGTGTTGTGGATGGAGATAAGATCTGATTACCGCCTAGAATTCAACCCCGGATTCTCTCGAAGGATATACCCAGCAGTCCGCATCGCCGGGGCATGATGAAGCCTGGGGTCGTCGTGCGGTTCGTTTTTGCACCAATCGAGACCCTGGCGAATGGCCCACGAATGCGGGGAATGACGGGCTGGGGACGCACGCACATGAGCGAGGAGTTACCGAGATTGCGGAGAGAGCGATCTGCGAATCAGCACGCGTCCCGAGTAGACCTTGCGAGGATAGTCTGGCGGGCCCGGTGCATATCTCGATCTCGTTACATACCCTATTGGGTCATGCATACCCTTGCATTGACGTTGCACCCGATTGGGCGCCGGCGTGGTATCACGTCGGGTAATTTCTCAACCGGAGAGCGGGAACAAAACGTTTTTCAGCGTTCCGGCTTCCGAGCTACTGGTGGCCAGTGGTGGTGTTGGGATTGCTCAGCCACGCGTGGTTCCAGCCACGACATGCACTAGAGTCTGGAATGGCCTTTCTGCTACTCGCATGTAGCGTAGTACCAGTGGGTTTAGGGTTGAAGGCCATGTGCTGAAGAAGCAGCGGCGCTTTGTTGATCCGCTGCAACTGGCCGTGAGTGGTGGAATTCGCAGCCCCGGCTTCACCGCAGCAACGCACACGACCCCCCCATGCGCTGCACAGACGAGAAGGCAGGCGATTGCCGCCGTCGCTCGCGTCATGTCTGGGGTTCGGCTCCCCCGGCTTGCAAAAAAAGAAGAGTTGTGGAGAAACCTTCTCCCACGGCTTTGCGGGGAACTGTCCAGGGTATCTAGAGACACGGCCTCCCCAGCCAGACCTGGTACAGTAGCGGCAATTAGTGCCAAGCGAGCACAAGCTTGCATTGCCGAAACTTTTCCCAGAAACCTGGAGGTGGGGCACTCCAAAGATTTGGCATAAAGACGAAGTGATCTGCTCGCTCTCATGCTGTTCTTCTCCTCGCCGCAGCGACCTCGACCGACCCGATCTTGACTTGAATCCCTCCTTCCTCAAGCCAAAGTCGTTAATCGCTCCCTACACCCTCCCTCCTCATCGCCGCATCAATGGGTCTTCTCGACAAGATTGAAGACCGGCCCACGCCGAGTCAAGTTTACAACTGGCGCGTCTACTTCTCTGCATCAATTGCAGCTTTTGCAGCAGTCATGATCGGTTACGACTCCGCCTTCATCGGTGGAACGATCGCACTCCCTTCCTTCAGAAAAGAATTCGGACTCGACAAGTTGGCGGTGAAAGAAGTCAATTTCCTCTCTGCGAATATTGTATCTACCTACCAGGCTGGTTGTTTCTTCGGCGCACTACTCGGATATCCCCTCGGTCAGCTGTGGGGCAGAAAGAAGGGTCTCATGATTGCTGGTGTTGTTTTCATTTTGGGCGCTGGGATGATGTTGGGCGCCACTGCCGAGCGTGGATTGGGTCTTATCTATGGTGGCCGTGTTATTGCCGGCTTTGGAATTGGTGCAGCTTCGAATCTTACTCCAATTTACATTTCCGAAATTTCCCCCCCTGCGATCCGCGGGCGTCTGGTCGGACTGTACGAGCTGGGATGGCAGGCGGGTGGGCTTGTCGGGTTCTGGATTAACTACGGTAAATAACCCATGCTCAGGATATACATATGCAGCGCACAAAGCTGACACGGTATTAGGTGTTAACAAGGGCATGCCTGCTGGCCACTCACAATGGCTCGTACCCTTCGCCGTGCAACTGATTCCCGGTGGTATCATGACATTTGGATGCATCTTCCTTCGCGAATCCCCTCGATGGCTGCGCTCTAAAGACCGCCGCGATGAAGCTATCGAGAACCTTTCCTGGATCCGAAACCTCCCCGCTGATAACCACTACGTTCTCGAGGAGGTTGCGGCCATGGACCAGCAGCACCAGGACCAGATCAATACTGTCGGACTCGGATTCTGGGCTCCATTCAAGGCCGTATTCGGAAGCTCCCATCTCATTAAGCGTCTCGCTCTCGGAGGTTCCTTGTTCATCTGGCAAAACGGCTCTGGTATCAACGCGATCAACGTAATTTCCACCCTGCATTCCAATTCTGTGGCATCACATATTGACAATATATAGTATTACTCTCCTACTGTCTTTAAGTCCATCGGTGTCGTCGGTACCAGCGCAGGTCTCCTCACTACCGGTATCTTCGGTGTTATCAAGACCGTCATTACAATCGTCTGGCTGCTGTTCCTCGTCGACCATGCCGGTCGTGTTCCCATGCTTCTGATTGGTTCCATCGGAGGTGGTCTGTGCATGTACGGTGTTGGAGCCTACATTGCGATTTCCAAGCCTGAGGTCAACAAGAGAGACTCGCTCGGAAGTGGAGGCATTGCCGCGATGTTCCTCTTCTACATGTGGACTGCATTCTACACCCCCTCATGGAACGGTACCCCCTGGGTCATCAACTCTGAGATCTTCGACCAGCACATCCGTACGCTTACTCAGGCATCTTGCGCGGCCAACAACTGGTTCTGGTATGCTTCTTCCCAATCCGCTTGCCTTGAATTCTTCCTGTCACTAACACACATTGTAGGAACTTCATGGTCTCCCGCTTCACCCCGCAGATGTTCACCTCTATGGGCTACGGCGTGTACCTCTTCTTCGCCTCTCTGATGATAATCTCCGCCCCCTACGTCTACTTCCTCGTCCCCGAGACTAAGGGAGTCCCGCTTGAGGATATGGACAAGCTCTTCGGTAAAGACGTCAAGCCGTGGACTGCGCACAAGAAGATCATGCACGATGTTCGCCAGCGCAATGGAATGGACCAGTCAGATGGCGAGAGCGGAGAAGAACTTGGACTCAAGGGCCAGCGTGTCGAGCGGGAGTGATGATGATGGATTTCATTCCTTTTCTTTCAATTTTGTGTATTTTTTGTTAAATAGAGAGGGATGGCGACGACTGTTGTATATACCACGCATGAACTTGCGAATGACTGGACTGTTTGTTGATGATGTCTATGTATGTTTGGAGATGACGGAGGGCGCTTTTTTTGGCGTGTTGGTGCGCGCGGCCGACTACTTTCTTTATAATCATATATACCATCATTCTTTATGGGAATTGTTAAGAGTGCCTGAGTTTGTAATTTACGTGTTTTCAAATCATCGATATCAGGCTACGAGCAAACTTCCATGATGGTGCAAACGGCATCCAATTTGCTTGTCTGCAGCCTAAAGCATGGATGCCGATCCTACACCTGCACGTCAGCCCGAGTCGGAGGGCCCGGTGAGTAACCCTACCCTGTACGCCGACTCGGGACCACACCCGACGCCCCGTACCCAAAATGTACTGCATGCTATGGCAAATTGATCACTAATATCCGTGGGAAGTAATCCGATGTATAGTACAACGCCTGTTAGAAAGCCACCTTATATGACAGAATGCCTATTGGTCAGGGCTTAAGGTTGGAGGCCTCAACAAGGAATTCAAAGTAGGTGGTTGGGATATGCTTATCCCTCGCCACGTTGTCTGGGAAGACCGAGTGGTTCGATACCCCCACTACAAAGCTTACTCGAGTACGTCTCGGAGAGCGGTTCGGCAGTCTTGAACAGCCAGTATCGCATTACTTAGGGCTTAGGTCACGCTAACACAAAGTCGACGTCTCGGTTTTGAAGCCCTCAACCTCTTCCCCTTCGACCTCAGCAAGCTGCGATAATAATATAACTCCTTACGGTACTCGGTTTAGCAATTTCCACTTTTGAGGTGTCGAAACCGTTGTAACGATGGTCTACGGAATCAGTTTTTCTGGTGCGGCTAGCTCAAGAATTCGGTTCGGCGGAACGGCATCTCCGTCTCCTCTCCGCATCCGCCGAACTACTCGAGGATCTCCATGTCACCGAATGTCTTTCAGGGGCGGTGTTCGAAGTATCTAACATCGAGAATCTTCACACCGCTACCGATATAAAAGCCTAGTTCGACTACTCTCCGTGATGCTACCAGCGCCGAACATCACGAAACGAATAGGCGATTGATTTTGTTGAAATTTTTGCCTATTTGCAGGTGATGTTCCCGAGGATCGGATAGTGGCTAGGCGTCGATAACGGTGTCACGGGAGTTACCGAAGTCCACACTCCGGACATGGCTACGCATTGAATCACCATCGCTAGGGTGGAAGGTGGGATAAGCCAACCACCGAGCAGAGACAGGTCTTCGTTTTGCTTCTCCAAGCCAGCGGCGTGATCTACATGGAAGCGTACCAGATCGGTTGTTTGGGAGATGTTATTGGTTTCTTGTACGTGTGCGGCTTGTCGGTTCGGATACGAAACTAATGTTGACGCAGGAAGGAGACCAAGAAGTATATCGAGACGTAGAGCAGTCCAAAGGTCCAGACACTAGCTAACGACAAACTTGACATGCGACATGCGGTTTAGTATGACCGTTAGCTATTCAACTCACAGCATTGACCGACCGCACATGAATGTTTTCGGCCATTGTCCTTAGCACATCCAAATCAACTGTGCTAAGAGTCATGTACTTCTTCAGCGCCACCGGGATGCGCCCGAAACAGCGGGATATGCGGTAGCTTGTCCGGGATTGGAGTCGGCTGTGGTGGCATCGGTCTAAGTTTGCCATAAACCATTCTGGGCAATTAATCTTTGCCATAGCGACTATAGTAGGAATGGTAGTTTGACGTTAAAATGGAGTTAATCGAGGTCCTAAAATCAGAGAATGAGAATGTTCATTAGTCATGTTAAGCGCAATTACGTGTACCCCGTTCAGGCGCTTCCGCTATTCAGTGCCTTGTGAAGGCCAATCCTTACATGCTAGCTTTTTCATACGTTAGTGCTGCGAATTTGCATTTTTTTCAGTCCTTGATAGATTCCTTCAATGACGCCTGGCTAGACCTAACTACTTATATACTGTATAATATAAGTAAACTTGATATCCAGGTCTGGGGTATCGGTCGGCGGGAGCACATTCTCCTAAATTTAGGATTGCAAAACAATCCATTACGCGGGGCTCAAAATACCCTTAATAACCGCCGACAAGTCCTCCTCCTGCAGCCCAAGCAACTCGTTATCCGAGTCCTCCTTCGTGACCACAATGGACCGGCCCGCACCCTCCTCAAACAGCTGCACAACCATCAAATCCAAAATTGCCCCCATATCCCCCGCCGCAAGCTTCGCTTTCCCTTTCTCGAAGATGTCCTTCGTACTCACGCTCGTAACACTCCATTTCTCGCCCGTCGCCTCTTCAAACGCAGCAAGAATTTCGTTCTGTGTTACCTCCAGCGAGCGGATCCGGAGAAACTTATTCGCTGTAGCGCCGGGGCGTTGCAGGATCCCCGCTACCGCGTCTCCGATACAGGGCATGGTCGTGCCGGTGAAGGGCTCGTTGCCGGAGTCGTAGGTGCGCGCGGCTCGCTCGGGAATGGAAAAGCCCATGGCAGGGAACTTTTTTATAGCCTGATAAGATCAGTGGCTTTCATCCCACAGCCAATCTTCTTCAATAACCTACCCAATCGATGAAGTTCCCCGTCGCCAGCGCCGTCCAAGTGAACTCGCTGTTCTCCGCCGCCTTCTCCTTCGCATACTCCAACACCCGTTTCTTCGGCTCCCGTGCAAACTCGAGTTCCGCAAGCCGCTTTTGGTCCGGAGCATTACCGAATTCGCTGGGGATGAACCGCTTCACGCCCACGGACACGGCGGCTTCGATTATGTTGATTTGGTCCGGGATTCCTTGCATGCCGACGGCGCTGACGACGGCGTCTTGGCCCCGGAGTGCGTCCTGCAAGGAAGAGAGGGAGTAGTCGGTTTTGATAACTTTGGTGTCGGGTGGGAAGTTGGGCGTGGAGTCGGTCCGGGAGAGGATCGTGACGGTGAAGGAGGCGGAGAGCAGGGATTTTATGATGTGGCTGCCGAGGTTTCCGGAACCCTAGGTGGGGTCAGTATGGGAGTGGTGGAGCGAGGTGAGACTACGTACGCCGACTACGGCTACGTTCTTGATGTCGGACATTTTTTGGGTGACCCGACTGGTGAGGTATATGCAACTGAATGATGTCTGAAACGTTATTGATGAAGATGCTTGAAGTGCCAAAGCGGCCAAAAATGGAATGAATCGAGGATTTGGGCTGCCACTTTATATTACTTCAAGACCTCAGTATAAAGTAGAAGAGTACAAGAGGGGAGTTGGACAACGGAACTCCGGGAGTCTCGAACGCGGTACACTCCGAGGCTAGAACTCCGGCCGTATTCGTGTGACTCATTCAAGGCAAGAAGAAGCATCTTTACACGTCCTTAATCCAACCACAGGATAGGCTAGGATTAAACGGGGTGACACGAAGCGAAGCTCCCTAGCTTTTAGTTGATCAGTAAATGATGCAGCAATGGAGTCATAGAGGCAGTGATTCTGCAAGGCATTTGCTTTTGGAGCCTTACTTTTCAATCGAGATGGGAAAGCAGGTGGAGTCCCTGGAGGCGGATGGAGTTCACCGTTCACACACGAACAGCACGAACATAACAGCACTGTCTTCTGAGTGTGGAAACTTATCTCCAATTGTGATGTCTCACTTTTAGTGTATTCCTTGCCCGTGCGCGCAAGCTTCTGGCATCGGAGGTCTAGGTCGCGCACATCATGGGTTCAATGTTTTCATGTAACGTCACCCGATCGATGGACTTACCCAGAGCAAGACGGACGGTTTGACGCTTGATATCTCCGCAATAAACTACCTTGCTACCTTCTCCATCCACCAGCGAGACAACAGCCAAGTTTAGTTCGCACATTGCTCACTCGTCGTACTCCCACCTCAGAGTCTCTAAAGCACCTCAAAGCTAAGCAGAAACTCTCGGGTGATCTCATTCGAACTTCTGTTTTAGCAGAGTTCTTGTGTACGGTGAGTGCTACTCTATGCAGTGATGTTGAATGGATGATGGTCATGGAGCATCACTCGCTTTTCGGCGACTGGTGAATGTTGCATATACAGGTCTCAGCCGGAGATGAGCCTCGTATGGCCGGAGCGGAGATGTCTCGTATGGCCGGAGACGGCGATGTCTTGTATGGCCGGAGCGGAGGTGTCTCGTATGGCCGGAGATGACTGTTGACTCTGATACGGGCTGATAGCATTCAGCCGTACTTGCACTCTCATATATATTGGTCTTGTGGCCCTCTTAGATAGAATACAATTAAGCTTCTAGCAGTCAGTATTGCAACAGGTTATGAGCCCGGTTATCGCTAGTATCTAAATTCTCACGGTCTCTTTCACGATCTTCAAAAAAGAGCCTCAAGAACCCTAAACCTCGTCACTGCAGCAACACCCGCATAAACAGCACTAAAACTCAACACCACAATCTCACGATGCCTTCCTCCGAACCTGCCACATTCAACATAACCAGGTGGGGCGACATCCCTAAGCTCACTCATGCCAACTATGACGAATGGAAAGACGACATGATACTCATCCTGTCAGACATGACAGCATATGCAATTGTCACCGGAGAGGATCGTGAACCGCAGCCACTTGATTTCAACCATGATGACAACTATGATGATTGGAAGGCTAAGGAAGCCAAGGCTGCATCTATAATTAGACTTTCCTGTTCCCCTGAAGTACGGTGCATCATCAGCAACGACCCTAATTTCCGTCTGAAACACCCGGGTGTTCCGGACGGCTCTGACGGCTCTGATGGAACCTTGTACGCTCTGACGGAGAATTACACGCTACCTGTCGCCCAGGTGATGGGTCGCGTTGCATACGTACCTCCTTTACTTTGTGGTGACGTATACGCATCATCAGAACGACACGTGTGTTACACTCTTCGCAGGGGCTGCAGTTATACTGAAGCCGTTTACACAACGCCTGGCGATCGACAACAAGCCTGGGAGCACCTGGGAGCGCCGGCGACATGTCTGGGAGCACCTCGAATCACAGTCATGTATTCAGTTTGTATTCTCATCGATGTATCTATGTTTCTATATAGCTACCCATCGACACACACTATATCTGGACTGGCTGTGGTCTGCCGAATATATACTCCCCGTCACCCTGTCCACCTCCGTTACCCTTGTATCTCCGTACAACCGCCGTCGCTCCTTGACGATATACTTGATCGAGCGTGTTTGAGATGCACTTGGAGACGGAGATTGAGTGAACTCAGAGATGCACTTGGAGACTCAGATTGAGTGAACTCACAGATGCACTTGGAGGCCGGGATCGAGCGAGTTTGGAGATGCACTTGGAGGCCATGATCGTGCGAACTTGCAGGCCGTAATCGAGCGAGTCTGGAGATACACTTGGAGGCCGTGATCGAGCGAGTTTGGAGATGCACTTGGAGGCCGTGATCGAGCGAGTTTGTAGATACACTTCGAGGCCATGATCAAGCGAGATTGGACGAGTACTTGGAGGCGGCCGATGGACGCCGCGCCGGGACTCAATTCATCAGTTAGTTAACTCGCAACCATGGGAATGTGACAAGGTGACTTTACCTTTGAAGCTCTTATGGAGAACTGGCTGGTGGCAGTCGATCGGTATGGAGGTACACCGGAAGCTGAAGCTACATTCAGGGGTCAACTCGAAATCGCGAGAATGAAGGGACGACAGACAATCTTAGGTGTATGCTGTACTCAGTGTTAACTCATGATCATGGCATGGAGAGATAGAGAGGGGAGATGAAGATGAGAATAATATGGAGGATACGAGCGGCTATGAGAAATCAGGGGAATGACTTGCCTGATTGGGTTTAGAAGACCTCGTATTGGTGTTATTACCCGCCGGATCGGGACTCGTACCTGCCTTATCGATTATGGTCAATTGACTCGCACACGAAATTCTCCAAGTCCCAGTTTCTCGTGATGATTTCCCCCATCTCCTCTGATCTCTCTCTTTCTTGTGCTCAACTCTACCATCACCTAAGAACACGAAGTTAAGTCATCCCTCTCTATCTCTCCATGCCATAATCA
>Ga0307515_10008628_pt1 | contig 19830 bp, 18 predicted proteins | sample 17_EM_MG_FD_194513 | JGI IMG/M metagenome (GOLD analysis project Ga0307515, IMG submission 194513) | Populus trichocarpa ectomycorrhiza microbial communities from riparian zone in the Pacific Northwest, United States - 17_EM | ecosystem: Host-associated > Plants > Roots > Unclassified | place... | reverse complement strand
GGTGACAATTGAGCCGCTCCCCTTGGGCGCCTCTACGCAACTGTCCTTGCCGCCCCCGCATGAGCCCATTCACCCGGGTTTGATGACCATCAGCGCGAAGATGGCGACGAAGGCGAAGAAGGCCGGGATGCCCAGCAGCACCCACCACAGGAACAGGCGGTCGTATGACTTGGGCAGCGGGAGCTTGCGCGCGGCAGCCTCGGTAGCTATGTCGCGTAGGCGCACCTGGAGCCACACCACGGGCAACCAGCAAGCGATGGCCAGGACATACAGCCAGATCGACCACTGCAGCCAGGCTTGATCCAGCGACATCCTGGAAACGCGGACCATCCACCAACCGGACAGTGGTTGCAGCACGGCCGTCGTGGCGGTGAACAACACATCGGCGACCACCACGATGCGGGCCACCGCGGCCACCACGACCGCGTCTCGCCTGAGCGTCGACACCAGCAGGTAGAAGGCGGAGCCGATGCCTGTGCCGAACAACAAGGTTGACGACAGTACGTGGATCAGCTTGGTCAGCAGGTACTCGTTCATGGCGGGCGACGTCGGGGTTCGAACGAGGCGACAAAGGCGATGAGCGCCAGCATCGGCAGGTTCTTCAGCAAGGGACCGTACGGGTGGGCCCAGAACTCGGGCAGGCGAAGCGTGATGACACCGGTGTAGAACAGGATCAGCGCCGCCTGCGTGCGCCAGAGCCAGGGGCGCCAGCGCTGGCCTTTCGGCGGCCCGAGCGTTGCCAACCCGAGCACCATGTCCAGCAACGCCGCGGCATAAAGCGACGCGAGCCTCCAAGGTTCGGGCAACCCGCTGCGCGCGAGGAGGTCGAGGCTTTCAGCGACGGGAAAGACGAATGCCGAGACCACGGCTGTGACGATCCATACCAGCGCCAGGCTGACCCGTGCGAGGGGCAACAGCCATCCCAGCAATGCCCGAGTGCGCATGGTCAGGGCTTCCTTCGCATCGACGAATCGACTCGCGTCGAGAGGCGGCCCGCCCAACAACTCGGTGACCTGGGCGGGGTCCGCCTGGTTGCCCTGCTGAAGCATTTGCCAACTGGCCGAATCGAGCATCAGACTCGGAATCCACCGACCGAGATGGTCACCCGTGCTGGCCGCGATGCGCATCGCCCACCCGGGCACATTCACAGTCAGCGAGCGCTGCAAGCCTATGCCCTGGCGCAGCACGGCCAGGTAGTGGGCCAGGCTGATGGGAACGGGTCCAACCAGCGGCACGCGACGATTGCCCCAAGCCGCGTTCGCTTCGCCGGTAGCCAAGGCGACGAGCGAATTGGTGAGGTCGTCTAGTGCGATGGGCTGAATGGTCTGCTGGCCGCCGGCCGGCAATGGCACGACCGGCAGACTCGCCCACGTCAACATCGACTTCGCGCTGGAACCGTCCGGTGCGAAGACCAATGAGGGTTGAGCCACCACGGCGTCCAAAGGCAGGCGAAGCAGATGCTCGTCGGCCGCGCGCTTGCTGAGGTGGTACTCCGTGACGGCGTGCTCATCGGCACCCAGGGCGGAAATCTGTACCACCCGCCGAACACCGGCCTCCACGCACGCATCGAACAGACGGGCGGGCCCCCGGTGATGCAAGGCCTCGAAGCTTTGGCCTGGCGACTCACGAAAGATGCCCACGCAGTTGACAACGCAGTCGACACCGGCCAAGACCTGCGTCCAGTCTTCTTGACGGGCATGCGCAAGGTCCAACGCAAGCCATGAACCGTCACCGCCGGGTGAGTGACGCGCCACCCCAATGACCTCGTGCCCACGCGTACGAAGCGCATGCCGCAAATGCGAGCCAAGCAACCCACTGGCTCCGGCCACCAAGAGCTTCATGGGGAGGAGCCTTCAGGTACGGTCATTGCCAAGTCCTCGGCAATCAACATTCCAGATCGCTATGGCAGTGACCAAACAGAACTTCGTCAATCTAGCCGCGCGCGCCATCGGCAGCGGTCTGGCGGCAAGTGCCCTGTCGGCAGCTGCGCTGTTATGGCGCGGCAGCAAGGACAACGGGGCGCCCCTCTCGGGCCTGAACGCGCCCAGCCACTGGCTCTGGGGGGATGAGGCCTTGCGGCACGCCGAACTGTCGAGGCGATACACGGCGTGGGGCGCAGGCATCCATCAAGCATCGTCACTCTTGTGGTCGACCGTCTACGAGCTCGCTCACCAACGCCACCGCCGCCCGCACGTCGGCACCGTGGTTTGCGATGCGGTACTGGTAACGGCGGTTGCCGCCGTTGTGGACCTCAAACTGGTTCCCCAGCGCTTGACACCGGGCTTTGAGCGTCGACTTTCAGCGCGCAGCCTCATCGTGGTGTATGGCGGTTTCGCACTCGGTCTTGCAGTGGCGGGACTTCATCGGCTGGCCAAGCGCGCGTGATCGAAAGGGTGGTCGCTCCAGCTGGACTCGGGTGAGGAGACGCGGGTCGGCGGAGGAGCACGCTCAGTGCGAGATGCCCTCCTACGATAGCGTCTACCGATGTTCGCCACCATGCTCATGCGGGGCCGCCGGCGCCACCGCGCTATTCACGCCCACACCGTGGATAAAGACCATCTTTCCACCGAGCCAACCGGAGATCCCCAGCAGGCCGATCGAGACGACGGAAAGCCACATGGTCGGTATGTCGACTTGACCGATTCGCATGAACACGTTGATGCAGTACAGCGCCACGACCGTGAGGTTGATGGCCATGTGCGCGAGCGCGATGCGTTGGACGTCCCCGCTCAACGAAAGCATGTCGATGAGCCCCGGGATTGCCGCGACCAGCGCACCGACGATGCCGCCCACCATCGTGTAGAGCGCCACGATCGGCCAGTTCCCGTTGGCACTGCCGCTTGCATGAACCAAGTCGCAAACCAGCGACATGACCCACAAGCCGATGGGCACTGTCACAAGCATCGGATGGATCGGATGCTTCGCGATGTTGGCCGGCGTTTTCATGGCGCTGCTCCGCAAAGTGAGACTGCGGACATTGGAGCAAAAGGCATACCGCCACATACGGGGAAGGCCACGGCCACACGCACAGGTTTCATCCACGGACAATCGCTTCGCCGTGACGGCCCAAACTCACGTCGGGTCCACCCAAACGGGCGCATGGTCACTTGGTCTATCCATCCCCCGCTGCTGGGCGACGACCCCGGCTTGCCGGAGGCGGCCTACCAGGCCGGGGCTAATCAGCACGAAATCCATCCGGAACCCGGCGTTGCGCTGAAACGCGTACTCGTTGACCCAGAAGGTGTAGAGCTCCTTGCGCCCTTCGGGGTACAGGTGCCGGGCACAGTCGGTCCAGCCTTGAGCAAGCAGTTGCTGGAACGCAGATCGCGTCTCGGGCTGCAGCACTGCATCGAAACGCCAGGACCCTGCGTTGTAGATGTCCTGGTTCGTCGGCACGACCTTGTAATCGCCGGAGAGGATCGCCTCGTGCTCACCTCCGAGAAGCTGACTCGTAAAGGCATTGAATGTTTGAACCACGCCAGCTTGTAGTCGAAGTTGGGACTACCCACCGGGTTGCCGTTTGGCACGTACACCGACGCCACATGCAGTTCGCCAATCTGCACTTCCAGGTACCGCGCTTGGCCGTCGGTATCGTCGCCCGGAAGACCTCGCCGAAGCTCCAAAGGCGGCGCCGAGAGCGACGAGATTGCCACGCCATGGTGCCGGGGTTGGCCGTGGTGGAAGCATTGGCGCATTTGGCTTCCTGTGGCCCGTGCTTGGTGCTTGTGGATATCGAGTTACCGGAGGTCAACGGTCTTGAACTGGTGCGGCGGTTGCGTGCCAATCCGGCCTTCGTTGATCTGGTTTGCATCGCCTTCACCGCTCACGCGATGGCTGGCGACACGGAACGGATGCTGGCAGCCGGTTGCGACGGTTACATCTCCAAGCCCGTCGAGGTTATGACTTTTGTGACACAGGTGAAGTCGTACTTGCGCGCTCACGAGCACGGGACCTGACGCCGGCCCACTCACAGCGCGCCGTCAACCCTGGCGCCACCAACCGAGAGCAAATCGCTGAACAGCCGCGCAATGGGAGCATTTTTCTCGGACAACGGCGACCTCTGAAGCGACAAGAATAGAAATGATCGCTGCAGAAGCCCCTGCAGCGCGGGTCGGCCGCCTTGGAACGGCCCGGTGACAAGAGAGTGTCGTGAGATGTATATCGACCAATTCAAGTCTTCTGAAGCCGCGCAGCGTAGCCTCATTTCCTTTGTGAAGGATGAGTTGAACTGGGTCGAGATACTGGTCACTTCACTGGAAGAGGCCCTTGGCTTTTGGGATCCGCTGCTTACAGGCGCCGGCTACGTCGGCTGCCAGTCGTGGGACTGGGGCCGAAGCTACGCACTTGGGACGAATCGTGTACTCATCATCCAGTTGGATGCCGCGGATTGGCAGCTCAATGCCGAGGCGGCAGGCACTCATATGCTGTCGCAGCGTCGAGAACACCAGATATCGAGCTTCAAAGACATCACGACGCGGTTGCTCGAAGCGGGTCTCTGATCGGCCTCGCCATCGACAGGAGCGGCGGCAAACTCTCGTCCGACAAGGAGTTCTTCGGACCAAGGAATTTGCGCTGACGTCGCAAGCAGTAATCGGCACCTGCCGGTCGAGCGGGGTTCATTCGATTGGCGGCTACCAGATGCTGAAGCGCACAAGGCAGCGAGGTGTTGCCCACGACGAGTTCAAAAGCGGCGCGCCGACTCGTTGCTACGGCAATAGGAGCTGCTTGCGCAGCTGCGACTCCTGCACCCCATGGCTTTGAACGTAGACCTCGTTGCTGGAACCTTTGGTGAGGTTGCAGAAACGTTGCATGCCCAGTTCTATCCCGCTGTCCCAGAAGATTTCATCTCCGACCTCAAGATCGAAGTAGGTCAAAAGCTCGATGATGGTGTAGCCCTCTTCGCTGGACAGCGCGACCATCCGTCGCATGGGATTGATTGCGGTGACGATGCCAAATCTGCGCATTGCGATCATTTCTTCGGAAAGAAGTGACGAGCTTACCTTTGCTCGTGGACAACGGCGTAGCATCCGACCTGCGGCCCGCGTCAAGTTGTCTACCCGTTCCAGCGGGTGGGCTTGAGCGAGGTATCGAGGGTATCGAGGGCAACGAGGCTCGGCCTGGCGACCGGCGGTGATCGCCGAACGTCACAGGCTGCAGGCCCATTGCGTCGTGGATTCGCCATAGTTTTGCTGTGATGGCTGATTGGCCTTACGTACTGCTGGTCGAAGACAACCCGGGCGACGCCCGCCTGGTGCGAGCCATGTTCGAGGATGCCCCTGGGGGCACGCTGCTTGAGTTGCGCTGGGAACAGACGGCGGGCGCCGCGGGTGCCCGCCTGAGCCGCGATCCGGGCTGCACGGCGGTGCTGCTCGATCTGGGCCTGCCCGACTGCGACGGCCTGGAGGCACTGGCTTTGTTGCGAACCCAGACCGAACAACTGCCAGTCATCGTGCTGTCCGGCAACCAAGACGAGGAGGTCGGGCTGTGCGCCGTGGCCAACGGCGCGCAGGACTACCTTGTGAAGGGCCGCTTCGACGCCCGCCTGTTGCGGCGTGCACTGCAGTACGCCACGCATCGCAAGCGGGTCGAACTGCAGCTGATCCAGCGTGCGATGCACGACCACCTTACCGGCCTGCCCACGCGCGCGCTGCTGCTGGACCGGCTGCGCATGGCGCTCAACGCCACCGACCGCTCGGGCAGCCGTGGTGCGCTGCTCTTCATCGACCTGGACCGCTTCAAGCAGGTCAACGACGAGTACGGCCACGCCACCGGGGACGCGGTGCTGCTGGCTGCCGCGCAACGTATGCTCGATGCCGTGCGTGCGAGTGACACTGTGTCGCGTGTCGGTGGCGACGAGTTTGTCGTGTTGCTGCCGGTGGTCGCTTTGGACGACGGTGCCCAAGTGGTGGCGCAAAAGCTGCTGCTCGCTCTTTCCGCGCCGGTGCCAGTGAATGGCGGCGTGTTGCAAATCAGCGCAAGCGTCGGGGTGGTGGAATTCAGCAATGGCGAAGCCAGTGCGGAGCAGCTGATTGCTTACGCCGATGAAGCGATGTACGCCGCCAAGCGCAGCGGCCACCTTGCACTACGTCATCCCTGAGTCGTCTCTCTACAGTGGCGCGTTATTGCAGACGCAGATGTCGCCAGTCCACGAGGCTGGACGCGGTGCGCACCAAGTCTCCAGCGCCGCTTTGATCGACTGGATGGGGACCGGCTTTGTCAGTACACCATCCATGCCATTCATGAGGCAAGCCCTTTGTTCGTCGTGCATGGCGTTCGCCGTCAGAGCAACGATCGGTGTTCTCGGCCGCCCAAGCCGCTGCTCCAAGTCGCGGATTCGTACCGTCAGCTCCAGCCCGTTCATGCCGGGCATGCGAACGTCCATGAAAATGAGGTCGACCGTGCCTCGTTGCAGTTCTGCATAGGCCGCCTCGGGGCTGTCGGTACCGCATGGGTGGACGCCAAAAAGCTTGAGCACTTCTTGCGTCAAAAGCAGGCTTGCGGGGTCGTCGTCGACCACCATGACGCGCCATGAACGACCTGGCAATTCGTCGGGCATACGGCCCCCTACTACTTAGGCAGGGCGAACCACCATGGCGATTGCTCTGGCAGTCGATGCCTGGGAGGCACAAAGATGCTGCGCCAATCGATCACGAGGGTCAAGGCCGTCCGCTCTGTGGGCTGCCAAACCCCCTAACTCAACGCGCGCCGGCCCAGGCGGGGCACCTCGACATTGGCAATTAAGAGGTGCAGAGCCATTGCCTTTCGCTATTTCTTGCCTGGTGTATGACCAGCGTCACGAACTCAGACGTTCATTTATGCACGGTCACTGGTGATACCACATGGATGCTGACTTTAGATGTGGTTGTCAGGCTCCGAAATGCTCTGCGGGAGTTGCACGCCGTTACTGGCCACAGAGCCAGCGCGCGCTTAAAGCCTGTATCGAGACGCCTCATGAACCTGATCAACGCGCTGTCCGTGGGTCGCAAACTTCTGTTGTTGGGCTTGCTCGTGCTGGCTGCGGTATGCGTGCCGCTGTTTATGCAGCTCAAGCTCTCGCGCGAGCTGATCAGTGCTGCCGACAACGAACGCCGCGGCGTCGTACCGGCGCGGCACCTCATGAAGCTCGTGCAGTTGACACAGCACCATCGCGGGCTTTCAGCGGGTTTTCTCGGCGGCAACGCCACCGTAGCCGGCGCACGCGAGGCCAAGCGGACCGAGGTCGACCAGGCCTTGGCGGCGCTGGACGCCGACCTGAAACAAGAGCTCTTGCCCGAGGGCATGGCCAAGACATGGCAACAGTCCACCGAGGATTGGCGCGCGTTGGAGATCGCTGTAGACGGCAAGAAGCTAACTGCGGCCGAATCGAGCACCGCGCATGCCAAGCTGATCGCGCGCTACTTCAAGACGCTCGACCTGATGCTCGACCACACCGGGTTGATCCTCGACCCGCAAGCTGACACCTATTACTTGATGAGCGCAACGCTGACCAAGCTACCCTTTGCGACCGAGGCGCTGGGACAAACTCGCGCTCGGGGCGCCGGCTTCCTGGCCGAAGCCCAGATCACGCCCGAAGGCCGGGCCATGGTGGCCGGCTTGGTGCGTGCTTCGAGCGACCAGTACGAAGGGATGAGCACGGCGTTCGGCAAGGCGTTCGATGCCAACCCGGAACTGAAAGCGGCGCTGCAGCAGAAGGTGAGCGATGCCCAGGGCCCGATCCAGGAAGCCCTTGCACTGGCGAACAAGGAAGTGGTGGGCCAAGAGACATTGCAGTACGCGGCTCCGCAGTACATCGCCTCGTTCACAAAAGCGATCGACACCTTGTTCGTGCTCGAAGAGGCCGCGCTGAACCAGCTCGAAACCATCCTCACCGATCGCGTAGCAAGCCTGCGCCGAGATGAGATGGTCCAGTTCGGGCTGCTGGGACTGATGATCCTGGGCGTCGGATGGCTGGCGCGGCGGATCGTCCATGGCATCACCGAGCCGCTCGGTCGCGCCGTGCGGCTGGCCGAGCGCGTGGCGGCAGGCGACCTGACCGGTGAAGAGCAGGTCAAGGGCCACGACGAACTGGCCAAGCTGCTAATCGCTCTCAAGAGCATGAAGGACAGCTTGCACCGCGTGGTTGGTGAGGTGAAGAGCAACGCCGAGGGCGTTGCGATCGCCTCGCGAGAAATCGCCCAAGGCAATGCGGATCTGTCGCAGCGCACCGAGCAGCAAGCCTCCTCGCTTCAGGAAACCGCCAGCTCCATGGAGCAGATGACGAGTACCGTACGCAGCAATGCAGACCACGCACATCATGCCAATGTCCTGGCCCAGCAAGCGAGCGAGCTGGCGCGCGGAGGCGGAGCGTCGGTGCAGCAGATGGTATCGACGATGCGCGGCATCGAGTCCAGCAGTAAGAAGATCGTCGACATCATCAGCGTGATCGACGGCATCGCGTTCCAGACCAATATCTTGGCGCTCAATGCGGCGGTTGAAGCCGCCCGGGCGGGCGAGCAAGGCCGAGGCTTTGCAGTGGTGGCAAGCGAAGTGCGGTCGCTGGCGCAGCGCTCAGCTGCCGCTGCCAAAGAGATCAAGACGTTGATCAACGCCAGCGTCGATCAGGTGGACAGCGGCGCGCGCGTGGTCGAAGAGGCCGGCGCAACGATGGATCGTGCGGTCGATTCGATCCAACAAGTGGCCACCGCCATCGCGCAGATCACCAACGCCTCGTCCGAGCAGAGTGCCGGTCTGGGGCAGATCAGCCTCGCCGTCAATCACATGGACCAACTGACGCAGCAGAACGCAGCGCTCGTTGAGCAGGCCGCGGCGGCCGCTGAGAACCTCAACGGGCAGGCCAGCCGCCTGGCGACGTTGGTCAACCAGTTCAAGCTACAGGACGAGCAGGCTGCCACCTTGCACTAACCACACAGCCCAGGCGAGCGCCAAAACTGGCGGATCGGGAAGAGATTCCGCCGTATCCCTGTTACCGGCGGCCCATCTCCCCGCGTGGGTGGACGCCTCCGCTGCGCCTCAGCCGGGTCCAACAACGTCGGGCCATCGGCGCCAGCCGCACCCCAGAAAGCCACCTGCGATGTCATCATAGGTGATGGGCCCCGTTGGCCCGCTGCCGCGTCAGTGGTCAGCGGCCCTTGTCTTGCTTACACTGAGCAGCCTCGAGGTTTTAAAAGTGGCGGCACAGGCATCGTCATCGCGACGGTCGAGCACCTTCAAGCACTGCGGACAACTTTAGGCGCCTGGGAGCAGGCGGCCTCTGCAACGTCGAACCGACTTTTCATGTTGGAGGCAGAAACCACGCTCGAGCGGATCTGCGTGGATGGATCGCCCGACGCGCAACGGTTCTCCAAAGAAGTCGGCAGTCTTGTTGCATCGGTTTGCGCGCAGGGCGGCGGACCGGTCCATGCGTTCGGCGAAATGGTGGCCCTGCTTGCAGCGCGCGGACGAATGGACGCAGCGCTTCGGCTGGAATCTCTGTGGAATGATCTTGCCGAGCAGCACCGCTTCTCGCTGTACTGCGCCTACCCCGCTGCGCAGTTCAACAGCGCAGAGCACATGGATGCCGTCGTTCATATCTGCGGTGCACATTCGGAAGTTTGCCCACCCGAGACACTTGCGCAGGAGGCTGGCCATCCGGACTCCCTGGCTTTGGCGACTTGGCGGCTCAAGGCGCTTGCACTGGAAGCAGAGGTTGAGCGCAGGAAGCTGGCCGAGGAAGCCCTTCACCTTCGCGAAGAAGAACTGGCCGATTTCGTTGAGAACGCAGCCGAAGGGCTCCACCGCGTGGCGGGTGACGGCACGATCTTGTGGGCCAATCGTGCAGAGCTCGACATGCTGGGCTACCAACGAGAGGAGTACGTCGGACGCCATATTGCCGAGTTCCACGCTGACCCGGTCGTGATCACCGGGTTCCTGGCGAAGCTGGCAACCGGACAAACGCTGTACGACGAGCCTGCTCAGCTGATTTGCAAGGACGGTTCGATCAAGAATGTCCTCATTCATTCGAACGCGTACTTTCAGGACGGTCAGCTGCGCTACACGCGCTGCTTTACCAGAGATGTCACCGATCGACTGGCCAGGCAAGAAGCTGAGGCTCAGCGCGACAGCATCTTGATGCATGCACCGGTGGCTGCAGCCTTGTTGGAAGGCCCCGACCTCAAGGTCACGGTCGCGAATGACCAATTCAATAGTTTGTTCGGGAAGGCCGTCGCTGTCGATCAGCGGTTCGAGGCAGCCTTTCCTGAACTCGCCGGCAGCGAGTTGGCAGCGCGCTTGCATACGGCCAGGCGTACAGGACAAGCGCAGACCATCGACGAATGGGCCTTTACGCGCAAGTCTGCCGATGGGCAAGACGAGGTACGTTGGTTCTCTCTGTCCGTTCAACCCTTGAACGGCCGGCGAGCTGCCCAGAGCATTGTCGCGATAGCCCACGACATGACTGGGCAGGTCAAAGCCAGGCGCATCCTTGAGCGATCGTTCATTGAGCGCGAAGCGCTCCTATCGGAGCTTGAGCTGGCGAACCGAGCGAAAGACGAGTTCCTCGCGATGTTGGGGCACGAACTGCGCAATCCGCTCTCACCCATCGTGACTGCCTTGCAACTGATGCGCATGCGAGGTGATACGACCACCGAGCGCGAGCAGCAGATCATCCAGCGTCAAGTTGATCACTTGATCAGGTTGGTCGACGACCTGCTCGACGTGTCCAGAGTGACCCGCGGAATGATCGAGCTGAAGCAAGAGACCGTGATCCTCGCCGAGGTGATTGCGAAATCGCTGGAAATGGCCAGTCCATTGCTTGAGCAGCGTGAACACCACGTTCAATGCAACGTTGAGGCTGATCTTCCGTGGTGTGGGGACCCCGTCCGACTAGCGCAGGTCGTTGCAAACTTGCTGACCAATGCTGCACGCTACACGGCGCCTGGCGGCGACATCCACATCCAGGCGTTCGGCGAGCGCGATCAAGTTGTCATCCTCGTCAAGGACAACGGCATCGGATTGGATCCGGAGGTCCTTCCTCGGATCTTCGATCTCTTCTTCCAGGCCGGAAAGAGCGTCAATCGCGCCCAAGGCGGCTTGGGAATCGGACTGGCACTCGTTAAAAGCCTGGTCGAGCTGCATGGCGGCTCGGTGCAAGCCAAGAGCGACGGCCTCGGGAGTGGGAGCGAGTTCGTCATTCGTCTGCCGATCCTCCCATCTGTGGAACGCCAGGTGGAGCCTTGCGGCAGTTCTGACTTGAGCAGCGCCCAGGCAGCCAAGCCCAAGCGGATCTTGCTCGTGGACGACAACGAAGACGGCGTCGAGCTGCTGGGCCACCTATTGCGGGAAAGCGGACACGACGTGCGAGTGACATACGACCCCGCCGCTGCGCTGTCGGTGGTCGAACGCTTCGCTCCAGACTTTGCATTTGTCGATATCGGCCTACCGGTGATGGACGGGTACGAACTGGTGACAAGGTTGCGACAACGGCTCGGAGCCTCAACATGTCGGTACATCGCTTTGAGCGGCTACGGACAGGCTGCAGATCGAACCAGAAGCCTTGAAGCAGGCTTTTGGGCGCACCTTGTGAAACCCATTGATCCCAATACCCTGGATGCCATCATCGATGCAGCCACTGACGGTCGGCAATCGCATGACGGCTCGCGCAGCGAACGAGGCGCTGATACCGCCACGCTGTAATACAGCAAGTCCGGCACTGCCACCTTGCACACGGCCTTTTCAAGGTTCAAGAACATCACGACGATTTGGGCCGCCACAAGTGACGGGTTGATCTTGGCTTCAGTGCCAAAACTGACGGTCTGAGTTCAGCGTCAACCCTGACTCGCCGACTTGGCGGGAAGCGCACCGCCACCTCCGTATGTGTCCCCTCGAACTCGGCGCGTCCAATGAACAACGTCGAGAACGGCCGTTCGAACCCAGCGCTAGCCATGCAAATGTGCGGATGGGGCTACGCCGCTATGTCGCAATCACTTGTGCCAGACTTGCGGCGACCTCAGTTACCGCAAACCGGCGTTCTTGATCGCATAGATCACCACAGCTGCGAAGATCGCCATGTGTATCTTGTCGATGGTTCTCAGCGTTCCCTTCCCGAGGAACTCGTAGCTCCCGTAGCAAGGCGACGTTACTCTGTAGCGAGCGATGGGGAAAAGTGGCAAGAACAAGGCGACGAAGTAGTGGGTCGCCATGAAGGAGTCGGTCTGCAGGTCATAGTCCGACTTTCCGTACAACTTGAACCCAAACCCATTGATGGTGGTCAGCGAAGGGGCCTTGGTCACTGGTGACACTTCATCAGCCCAGAGCGGGCGCGCCCTAGGGCGGGTGCGCTGCGGGGTTCGGTCCGAGGTCTGTTGGTTCATGAATTTTGTGGAGCGACGTGGCGAAACGCGATCAGCTCGATAAGGGTTCTGTCCGGGAACTCGTCGTCGTGTCGGTTGACCGCTCGTCGGAGCGCTGACGGGCCTGATTGTCACGGCCAAGGCCTTCATTCCAGCCGATCCCACATCTGACTGCAGAACAACTTCACGGCTTATGGCTGCATGTGCGCAGCGGCCTGGGCAGCGTGTGCGATGTCGTTCTGCCGCGAGGAAATCCGTCTGTTTGCTTGAGCGTCTGCGAATTTCGAAAGGTCCGCGTATACGGCGCAGGCGAAGGCAGCCGTCGTAACCTGAACTGGAGAACCCATGAGGTCAATATCAACGGCTCTTGTGGCCATGTCTTTGTCGGCGCTGGTGGCGCTGCAGGCGGCCGCTCAGCCTGTGTACAGGATTAAGGCGTTACCGAACTCCGAGGCGATTCGCCCCAAGAGCGCCGCTGCGATCAACAACGAAGGGACCGTGGTCGGGTTCGGAACTGCGCCCCCCTACAAGGCGACCCGCTGCTACCGGTATGACGGCACGGCGCCACTCATGCTGGATGACAATTACCAATGCAGCGCGGTAGATATCAATGCCTCGGGCGACGTGCTCGCGCAAGACGCATTGGGTTTGAATGGCTCGGTCATTTGGCATCCAGATGGGAGCCAGGACCGAATCGATGGCCTCGAGGCCCACGCAATGAACGACGCCGGCGAGGTGGCAGGGCTTCGCTACTGGAAGGGCGAGTACCAGCCGGTTTTGTACCGTGAGGGTCGCATGATCAAGCTGGGGAGCTTGGGCGGGCAGTATGGGGTGGCGTACGGCATCAACAACAAGACAGAGATCACTGGGTTCTCTCACCAGGCAGATGGCTCGTGGCGCGCGTTTCTCTGGCGGAAGGGCGTCATGAAAGACCTCGGTACTTTGGGCGGAAGCGCCAGCGTGGGCATGGCGATTAACAATCACGGCTTGGTCGTTGGTGCCGCCAAGGATGCGCAGGAACAGTACCAGGGATTCAGCTACGACGGCACGTCGATGCAGCTCCTGCCTACCCGCGCGGGCCTCTCGATCTCCCCGACCGCCGTCAACGACGACGGTGTGATTGTTGGAAGGACCGCGCAAGGCGCCGCCGTCGTCCGAGACGGACAGCTCTTTCAGCTCAAAGCAGTCAGCGATGGAAGCGCCAGCGAGTGGGATTCCCTCATCGACGCTCAGGGCATCAACGACAAGGGTGTGATCGTCGGCTATGGCTACTTGCGCGGCCATCGACGCGCTTTCATCGCGAAACCGATCGGCCGGTAGACTTCACGCCATCGATACCTAACCTTTTATTAGGGGGTTATCTGAGAACAAGTGCCGCGGACCTGATGTTGGGAATAGGATGCGGCGCCCCCGGGCACAACCGTGCATTTGCGCTGAGCCCCGGGCCATGGCCAGAGCCACAGGAGGAAGAGCATGACCAGTTCTAAGAGTTTTGTGTTGTTGTCTTGTGCGATGACGGTCGCCGTCACGTGCAGCGCCTCGGCCGCGATGGCCGCACCCACCTACCGGATTGATCCTTCGCCGCGTCAGGGCAGTCTCGTGCCCGAATTCGCTAGCGCAGTAAACGACCGCGGCGACACCGCAGGCATCGTCCACGACCGTGATTCGAACCGCTACTACGGCTACCGCATGACGGACGGCAAGTTGACCAAGTTGGTCGATAGCCGCAACGCGAAAATCCGCGGTATGAACCGCCAAGGCGACGTGCTTGGCCTGATCGACAAGAAGGTCGACAACTCGACGGTGCACCACACGGTCATCTGGCATGCCGACGGCACACGTGAAGACGTGGAAGGCCTGGGCGATCCGAAGGGAATCAACGCGGCCGGCCAGGTTGTCGGGACGCGGCGCCTGCCCGATCGCGACGAAGCTTTCTTGTACGACCACGGCACGGTCATCGGCCTCGGCGGCCTAGGCAAGGGATCGAGCTACGCCAACGCCGTCAACGACGCCGGCTGGGTGGTGGGGACGTCCTGGATCGGCGACGAAAAGCACGCCTTCCTCTGGAAGGACGGTGTGATGCACGATCTGGGCACGCTCGGCGGCAAGTATGCCGAGGCGACCGCCATCAATGCGCAGGGCCATGTCGTTGGTTTTTCGACCGACGCCAACGACGTTCAGAAGGCATTCGTTCACGACGGCACGACGATGCGCGCGTTGCCGCCTTCCGATGGGCGGCAGTTCGTGCCTTGGGCCATCAACCAGCACGACGAGGTGGTCGGCTGCGACTCGGGCATGCTGCCGGTGTATTCGAGCAACGGCCTGAGCTACGACTTGCGCAAGATGCTGGACGACAGCGGCGAGCCTTGGGACGACCTGTCCTGCGCCGTCGACATTAACGTTGACGGGCTGATCGTGGGTGACGGTTTCTACAAGCCGAACATCCGAGCGAAGTACCGCGTCTTCCTGGCCACGCCGGCGGTGCGCTGACGAGCTTCGCCCCCCTGAGGCTCTCACTGAATCCACCAGGCTCGATGTCGATCCGTCGGCAACCGCGCATCAGCCGGTTGAAGGATCCTCCACCACGCCGCGACGCCAGGATGCGTGCGGACAGCCGGAGGCGCCGTGCGGCTCCGGATCGAAGCAGCGCTGGCGACTGTGGCCCGGGCGGCCCAGGCCAATGGATGAGTCCAAGCGCGAGGCGCGCGTTCGGACAGACTGGCACGGCGGCCGCGAGGGCAAGGTGCGGCCGCCGCAACTTTCACCGAACCTGCGTCAGGGCGTGGCGCTGTTGGACCGCAGGGTGAGGGCCTGGTTGATCCCTTTGCCGAGGAACACGGCCTCCAACTGCCGGCCAGCCCACACCAGATCGGACGCGCTGTCCATTTCCAGATGGCTGCGCGGATCGCCGAGGTTGTCGTCCAGGCGCTTCAGCTCGTCGAAGGTTCGACCGCCATCCTTTGAGAAGGCAACGACCGGCCTGTACCGGATGTTCTCGGGATCTTCGCGGCGGTCGAACCAGCTCACTGCAAGCACGCCTTGCGGGCTGATGGCGATCGCTGGCATGAACTGGTCGCCGGCCGCAGCCGAGACCGGTTGCGCCGGCGTCCAGTGCCGACCGCCGTCATCCGAGCGAGCGAAAAGCACCTGCAGCTTTTCATCGGCGAAGGTCGTCGTCACCACGTAGACCTCGCCGCGGCGCGGGCCGTCCGTTGGGTCTGCGGCTGCCCCTGGAGCAAACGACAGGGGAGGGCGCGTATTGGGCAGGCCGCCCCCAGCGGCAGCAACCCCTGGGCCAAGACCATTGGCCAACTGGGCAGCGTGATGGTGCGAGGACTGGACAAGGTGGACCAGCTGCTGACGCCGAACAAGGCCGCCTACAGCCTCATGCGACTGCGCGGCTTGGCACAACTGCGCCCGCAGTGCGTCCAATGAGCGCAAACGACGTTGCATTGGCCGCTCCCTGCCCCTGATTGCCCTCGCAACGGGACCAAACGGCCCCGTCTCAGGCGATCAACACACTGGATGAGCGACATGACGCAAGCTGTGGGTGGGCAGGCGGTTTTTCAACAGCCTGCTAAGGCTTCGGCGTCAATAGCACCGGCACCGACTTCCAATCCGACCTTCGCTGGGCGCTCACAAGGATCTGGCCGGCGTCGTTGACGTCTTCGGCGGAGTAGAGGTACCACTCGGCTTGGTCCTGCGGCGAGATCGCGTCATTCAGATCGATCATGGTCGTGCCGTCATGCAGGAAGGCATGGCTGGAGCTTTTCGAGACGGCGGCTGAGCCAACGATCACAGCGAGCGTATTGATGCCGTTGGCGTAAGAAGTGCCTCCGCCTAACGATCCCAGGCGAACGACTGCGCCACCTTCGAACTTGACTGCGACGCTGTGCGACTTGCCCGCTTCGTTCGAATAGCCGACGGCAACGCCGTGCGCGTTTACTGCCAACGCGCTGGACCATGAGCCCCCCTCGAGCGCACCCAAGTCGGTGATCGTCCCATCTCGGAAGTTGAAGGCGTGTGTCTTTCCATTGGTAAGGGTCGACTGGCCAACGATCACTCCGTTGTCGTTGATGTCCGTCGCAGCTGTCGATCCGCCACCCAAGTCCGGAAGCCGATGCAGGCGCGTGTCGAAGTAGTAAGCGCGGCCGTTGCCCTCGTCGCCGATGACAACCCCGGTCTTGTTGACTGCCGAGGCACTGCCCTCCCACGCCAATGTTCGAATGGAGCCATCAGGGTTCCGAAGCGCGGGCTGCGAGCGTTGTCCGTGCAGGATCTGTCCAGCCATGAAGCCGGATGAGCTGAGGCCGAACCACCGTGCCGACTGCTGTTTCGGTGGAATTCTGGAGCACTTGTCTTTCCGGCACAGCTCACCGTTCCAGAATTGATAGTCATCGGTGGTGACACTGATCAGCGCTCGCCCGGCATCGTCGATCGCATGGCCGGTGACGTGGTTGGGTTCATCGTCGCTGACGGGCACCGCGGGCAGCGCGTGGACCTCGTACACCAGCGGCGCAGCGTGTGCGCCAACCGCCACCGCCAGAAGAGCGAGAAAACCCATGAGCGACTTCGACATATCAACCCTCAAGTATCGCGGTAGCCCGTGGAAGGAGCAGGCTGCGCTCCAAGAGTCTAGCATCGCAGTTTGGTGGAATCCACACTGAGATTCATCAGGGTTGGGGTATCGTCGTGGCACTGCGGGCGGAGCTTGTAGCTCCGCTTGGGACACACGACCTAGGCAGAGAACTCATGGACTTCTTCGATCTGGTGTGGAACGGCTTGCAACAGCGGCAGCATGCTCAGCGAGACAGCGTGCCGAAGCCAGGGAGCCTCCCGGAGCAGCGGCCTCATCGTGGAACTGGATCAAAGACGGCCGCCGGCCCACTCGGTCTCGGCGCGGCTAGCCCCAGGAAATAGACCTGCTTTTGCGCTAGCCGACTGAGTCGTCGCTTCAGCCGTCGATGCCTTTCAGCTGCTAAAAGTAGACGTATGTCGGCACACCCCAATCAACGCGGGGTCGGCAGTCGAAGCGGACGGACCATCGCGTCGACGCGTCGACTGGCGCGATTCAGCTCTAGGCCCATCACGACTACCGCGGCACAAAGCGACGCCAGTGCGATGCCTGCCCAAGCCGGGAGCTCTTGCCAGAGGGCGGCTAGAGTCGGCGCAACGAAGCAATTGAGACCCGCAGCGATCCAGTAGATTGCTCCTCGAGCACTTCCCCCAACACGCTACGCGCCCGTTCATCACGGTTGAGATCGTTTGCGAGCCGTCCGATCTCGGCATCACTCTTCGCTTTGGTCATCACTTCTGGCCATCACTGTCTCGGCACGAAAGGTATCACCCACGACGGCCGTTTAGACACAGCGTTCCGGTCGAAACCAATTGATCGTGCGCCCTCGTCCGGCAGGCGGCGAGCAAGTCGGTCCAAGTGGTTGTGCGACCTCAGCGTCAGCCGCAAGCTGGTGTCCGCGCACCGCTCTTGACATCACCGATATGGCAGTTCACGCCGCTCGAGTGTCCAAAAGTGACAACCCGCTAACTCGTTAGTTAGGGATAGCTAGTGCTAGCGTGATGGCTAGGATGCAAGCGCCCGACAGCCTGGCGCATCAGCCGCTTTCAAGGCTTGTCGCGCGGCCGCGCGCCAACGGTGGTGCCTCACAGCGGCCGCACCATTTCGCCAGCGCATCGTCCGCGCCGAATGGCGCCTCGCCGGCGTTCTTCAATTCAACGGAGATTCCAAATGTTTGCTTCGCGTGCCCTCACCGGGCTTCTTCTGGCCACCAGCATGGCTGCCGAGGCCGCCACCTACCAGCTCACCGATATCTCAGCCCATGACGGCACTCATGTTGGGATAAACCGGCACGGTGCGGTCACCAGTGCGGTGCGCATCGTCAACGACTATCACGCCTATGTGTTCGAAGATGGCAACCTGCGATTGCTCGAAGCTGCGGGCCCATCGAACTTCGGCAATGCCATCAATGACCGCGGTGACGTAGCTGGTGAATGCCAGGGTCGACAGGAGCACCGCACGAAAGCCTGCATCTGGACCACTGTCGGGCTGAGGAAGTTCAAGGGACTGTTCGGCAACTACATGGTGACAGTCGACGGCATCAACAACGCACGCCAGGTGGCCGGCTCGACGTACGTCAACCTCGGCGACGTGCACCCGTATCGCTACGACAATGGTGTGGTAACCGACCTTGGCACCTTGGGTGGCACCGGTGGGTACGCATCGGGGATCAACAAGGCGGGACACGTCTCAGGCTATTCGCTCATCGCTCGCAACAACAGCCACTACCACGCCTTCATCCATGATGGTTCACAGATGAAGGACCTCGGCACGCTGCGGGGGGGCACGAGCATTGCCTATGGCTTGAACGATGCCGACGTGGCAGTCGGCACCTCGGATTTGAAGGATCACGAAAGCCACGCTGTCATCTTTGAGGATGGCCAGGTCAGGGACCTTGGCACGCTGGGGGGCAGCAACAGCGCCGCTTTGGCCATCAACAATCGTGGCGTGATCGTCGGCCGATCAGACACCAAGACACCGGGTCGGGTGCGCGGCTTCATCTACCGCGACGGGCGGATGACTGAACTTGACAACCACCTGGATCCGCTCAGCGGTACGGGCTGGACCGTCACCGAGGCTGCGGGAGTCAATGACCGAGGCGAGATCGTGGCCTTGGGGTACCACGAAGACAGACCAACCTTTCTGCGCGTCTTGATGCTCACCCCGATGGAGTGAGACACAGCAGGGCCAGAGGCGCGCTCAGAGCTGGCCAGGTCGGCCGGCGCTGCGCCGCGACTGCCCGAACCGCGCATAGCAAGCTAAGTCGCTGGAGCAGGCGATCTGCCTTGAGTCGGGCTTGGGGCCAGTGTCTTGCCGCCCGTCTACGACCGGAGGAGTCTTGTGCCTTGCTCGGCCTTCGCTGCCTCGTACAGAAGCCTGTCACGATAGGCCCGTTACAAACGGCGTCAGCCGTCGATGCACCGGGCGCACACGAACCGCACTCCTCTTCAGATGACGTGCACCAGTCCTGCCGGCGTGAAGAATGCCGCCCTTCTGACGCTGGGTGCGCTGGGGCGGGGCAGCCTTCGCATAAGCTGCCGCGCCGATCGGTCGAACAACGGCACAGCAGCTTCGAGGCAGCTGTTCTTGTCGGATGGCGTACTTGCAATGGGAAAGGGAAGGGATGGACAGATTCCTTGAAGACCACAGAAGTTTTCGAGCCGCCTTCTTGCTTGACAGCAGAGTTGGTTTTGTGCGTGGAACACTTGTCCACTGCAAAGAGGGCCTCCTTCCTATCGAGGAGCTGACCCCAGGAACGCAGTTGCTTTCAGCATCTGAGTCAGGTGAGGCCTCGAAGCCGTATGCGCTGGTACTTTCTATTCAGGAAGAGAGGGACCAAGCGGTTGTGCGGGTGGAGTACTGGATGACGCAGGACCGCGTCGGCCCGATCTACTGCAGCAGCATTCAGCCCTTCTGGGATGATGCTCA
>Ga0307515_10008627_pt1 | contig 19830 bp, 16 predicted proteins | sample 17_EM_MG_FD_194513 | JGI IMG/M metagenome (GOLD analysis project Ga0307515, IMG submission 194513) | Populus trichocarpa ectomycorrhiza microbial communities from riparian zone in the Pacific Northwest, United States - 17_EM | ecosystem: Host-associated > Plants > Roots > Unclassified | place... | reverse complement strand
AAGTTTTATTTGCTACTAAAGAAGACTTGATAAAAAGGATGGCCTCTGATGACCATTTTTGGACGTGTGGTGAGGTGGTTGCGCGGGCGGCCCGTATGGGCCGGGAACCGTTACGATCCAGGGGATACTATGGAACCTTTGAAAGGAATTATCAGAAGTTGCTTCAAACTGGGTTTTGGCATTGTTGTTGAGCGTGGCAACCTTATACTATGGAACCTTTGAAAGGAATTATCAGAAGTTGCTTCAAACTGGGTTTTGGCGTTGTTGCTGAGCGTGGCCACACTATTTATTTCACAAATGATAAAAAATACGCATTACTTGGGCCGAATCAAAGTTCACCGGGCTCCGAATGTTGGGTGGTAGTTTAGAGACCTTTGTCAAATCCTTCTTTCTATTGATGTAGATCTTGTCTCGATTCCTGGAAGCAAATTGACGTATATCGCCTGTGCTCTAGAAGAACAACTCATCAAGTCCAACTGGGACCCGATAGCATTACCGAGTGGAATACCAATTGCATCGTTATTAGCTGGTTCCTAGGCCGGCATATAGCAGAACCCGAGGGCGCTAACTCAGAGATCACCCACCCTGCCGCAAAGATTGCCCTTAGAAGTACGTCACAAGCTGCAGGTTTTATTGATATACTGTCGCTCCTGCAAGCTGTATTCACAGACAATGACTCGGAGGAATGGGTCAATCACGTTGTCTCTAGGTATAGCTGATTTTATTTTATAGAGTGCTCTTATTGCTCTTACTACTTAAGTTTGTTGGTTTGCGGTTGTTGTGTATTTGTACAGTGAATTAAATCAACTATTGAACATTATCCTATCTCTAGAAAACGAGTAGCGGTTCTATCTAGCAAGAGATTAACAAGGATTATATTCAAACCTCACCAAACAACATCACCGCTCTACTAACCTCGCACATCCATATCTGCGATAGAATTGCATCATCCTTCTACTGACTCGGAGACATCTTGGGATTCCCAAAGACTTAAATTACTCAATACTTCAACAATATGTTCCACGAATATATAGATTACTACAGCCATCATCGGCATCTCGAGCAATCAAAGTACACTCCCTACCAGTCATTTACAATTTTCGTTACTTCCTGACAGGAAAAGAGCTAGAAATCCATGTCGCTCGCTGTACCGGAATTTATCATGACGGAAACAGTGATACCGGGGACATTGTACAGAACCGCGAACTAACTTTCAGCCGACGCAAATTCGGATTCTAGTTCGGCTACAATGATTTTTCATTGCTGTTGTTGACACGTAATCTGAGAACACAGTACTGCTTGCGTTAGTATCAACGTTTGTGCCGGTAGGCCCCCGTAGGCTGTATCTTTCCCCACCTAGCTGCATCAACTCATGTTCTCATTAAAGATATCCATCTAATTCCTACAATTTCATGTCTTACTTCTGATCCCCAGGACTACCCGTTTCGAATTTCTCGCCCCCTAAAACCGGTGATGGTGCCTCATATTTCTCATTGCTCATTAACTCTGGCTTGTCACCGACATCCGGTGTCGCCGTCGACGTCTCATCTTGAGGCTTGAAGCTAACACATCCCAACTCCGGCTTCCTGAAGCATGGACAACCATCGTCGGCGAAGCCCGGCGCCGACCGCCTTTTCCTCCTCCACCATCTCACTCCCACAGCTACTGCCAACTCGAATACAACAACAACAACAATGGCTATCCCTACAGCGCCGCCCTTGCTTATTGCGGGGTTGACACGTTGGACCTGGTCCGGATCAAATATGGAGATGAGTTCGGGGTTGTAATTCCCCAGATGTGCACGCGCCATTGAGAAATTCCCGCGTTTGTAGTCGACACGCAAATAGTTTTGGCTCAAGAACACACCCCCAAGTATGGGCACTATATTGTTGTCTAATTCTTGCTCGGCCTTGCTAGCGAAGACACTTGATGATACCGAAATCATGATTCGTGAGCTGTTTATGACCTTATACTCTCCGTACTCGTTGGTTCCGCGTTCCTGCGACACAAGCTCATACTCAGGGATCACTGTGGTGTAGCCGTTACTCAGAACCACTGTAAGGCTGTGCATCAAGTGTCTCTTTGATAAGGAGTAAATTTGGTCTGTAAAGTTTGGTCCAGCACCGGGTACTTGTATCGCGTGCTCGGTAAGGTTTTTCAAGCGGTCTGTCATCGCCTTGGTAAAGGTAAATTCGGATTTCTGTGGATCGATGCAAGCGGGAAGAATTGTGCCTGTTTCGGCGAAGAGGGAGTGTTGACTGCCGTCTGCGAAACCCAACCGGACGTCGGAGATCAGCACCTGCAGCGGACAGGACACTGTCAGGTACCCCGGGGAGGTGGGGAAGTATTCCCAGCTTGCGTCTGGGTCCTTGCGGCCATTATCGTACCCTCCGACAACAAGGGCGCCATCCGTCGAGTTTAATTGTGATCTTGAACCGAAGAATAATCCCCAAGAAGTGCCCGGTACAACACCCATTTCGAACAGCCTTTTAACGAAACTACTTGAAGATCCTAGGGCCAGCCCGCTCTTGTTGCTGCTCTGTTTGTTGCTCCACACCTGAATAGGGAGGTTGGAAATCTCAGAGATCTGTGGGGTGGTGGTGATGTTTGCTGTAGCGAAGCCTTGAACGGGATGTATATCGCCAGGATGGTAGGGGTCTGCGACAACACGCTGACTCCACTCTTCTTCGCCGACACGATCAAAGGGATACTTGTCGAGGTCGTAGACGCTTCCAGATGAGCCCTGGCATTCGGTTTCTAGTGTACGGTTCTCAGGGCAATCTTTGCTGTTACGGAGGCGCACATTATTTAAGAGTGTTGTTAGACGGATGCTCAACAATTCGCCGTTCAGCTCCAAACCCACACCCCTGTTGATGGCAATGCCGCCGGAGAGAGTATTGTTCTTCAAAACAAGCGTGAGAGGAGAGGAGGCGGTGAGGGCGGATAAGCCAAAGAGTAGCACAATCAGCAGCGCATATTCTCGAAGGAACAACATTATAGTGGAGAGAATGGTCTGGATATTGGTTTGCCCGGTACTAGTTGATAGCTGGTTTATATGTTTATACAAATTTTATCGCTGCCGAATAGAGGGACCCACACCCTTTGTCTATATTTGTAGACATGTGCAATGCGGTAAGTTTAGAACTCCCAGTGTGAGGCCTTATCTTTCCAGCCAACCATTACACGAATATAGCAACCTTCAAAATTATTCGCATGATCATGTTGAGCTTCAGCTTTTCACAAACCAATTGTTACTTTACATACTGTGAAATAAGGCGCTAATTTTCATTGGGAGAGTGCGAAGGCCAGATGGTTCGGTGCATGTCCAAATGCTAGATAAATATGCAAGTCGTTTACGAGGGATGAGGCGCAGAGTCTCTGCGGGGTATCTTGTGCAACAGATAGGCGGACTACCAGGCGTACCATTTAGTGCGACCATGAGTGGTCTAATTCACCACGAGTACTGAGCTCACCTTTTTGGCCGGCTAATCCTTCCGGCCTACCAATACCACTTACTTGCTCAACCAGTGGGGGTAGGGAGATGTGGGGCGTAGGGAGAGGTAGGGCGTAGGGAGAGATGGAGGGTGGGGGGATGGGGGAGGAGGGGTACAGAAGCTCATAGTAGCCTCCGGCACATCCAACAGCCATCATATGTTAACTATCTTGCACCGGGCTCGATCCAGGGAATACGGATGGTGGTGCGTGCGCACACCCCATGGATTTTCTTATTCTGTGAGAGATCCTGTTCGGAGTTGTTAGAGAGGGGAATTAAAGATATTAAGTAATAGGTGTCTGTACCGAGTGGCAGTTGATACGGGATGTATGGCGTTCCAGGGGTTTCTATTGAAGTGTGAGACTGGCGGGCAGGCTACGTTGAGTCATGTGAATTTTGCTGTTATTGTTTCTACATGTAAACTTCAAACAATTCCAATAGGAGTAGAAATGACACTAACAGGACCTCTATAGTACTAGACCGTTCTAGGTATGTACTGTTTGCAAAGGGCTCTCAGTAGTTCTTTCTCGAAGCCGTCAGCATTATAAACCTCTCAATTCCCGAGTGCCCACAGTCAAACCCAACCATCTCAACCCAAAAAATCGAAGCAGGTAGAACTGGTGGACGTAAATATGGTGGAAAGTGTAGTGTTGCAGATGTTTCATTCTTAATAATGAGATGCGCAGCGCGGTGGTACCTTAGCGTGCGCTTGTCGTCGGAAATATCAATTAATAGTCTTCTTAGTTTTGATTACCGGGTGCTAGGACATGGTAGCAGGCATTACTAGCGATCACTTCCGATTGGTCATGAACATCACTATGACACCATGCGTACAATTCATCAACCTCTAGAACAACGTCACGAAGTCTCTTCTACTAGAAGTAGTAGGAATATCACGAACGATCGGATCGAAGCATTGGGGTGTCCGATTTTCCGAAATTGTTGCTACTGTAACGTACGCAGGCAATTCCAAACCACTGCTTACAATAACTCGAGATTGTCTGAAAATCCCAATACACAGCCGTGTTCTTAGGTGCTGATATACTCAGTTGTTATGAGATTTCTAGCTATCTAGAGTCATTGTCATCCACAACGGCAGGAGAATCGGATCAAACTTGACTTCGTTCACCTTCTCGAGAAAAGCACTCAGCAGACCGTCCTCGCCCGTCTATAGTATCAACGTAAGAGCTAGGACTTACTCTTGGGTTTGGAAAAGCTGCAGAGCCGATCGATCAGATCTCTAGCCATGACTTTGAGCATTCAGAGTGAGAGCGCCGAACGTTTCAGAGAGCTGAGCCACCATTTCTGGATTCAATACGCAAGAATAAAAGCTACCTTCCGAAGCAGGTTGCCGGTTCTTAAGAGTAGACGTCACAGTATTATTGAAGTGTGCCTTTTAATCTAAGAGCAACTAAACTCGTAAAGTTTTGCTATTGCCGGCCTTGAACTCCTCGAAGTTTTTAGGAGCCGTTTCGGTATCATTGGTGGCGGAAAGTGTGGACCTCGACAATATTGTTCACAAAATCCCGCCTTTTAATGGTATAAATACATGTCGTAAGGACTGAACCGTACAATCCAATATCTACCATCAACCAAAAGGAAAAATCCCACAATAAGCAGAACTGCAACAAATGGCCATCTTTTACGCCATTGCCAAAAGTGTACATTTCCCCGTATCTGCTTCTCATTACTAACATCTCAATCAGATCCACAACGACTATAACCGGCATTACGTTATAGCGTTTGCATCTCGCTCCGTAGCAGATGAATGGTGGCGTGCAGTTGAGACCTCATGCCAAACCGTCGCAACCTTTTCCGGGGTAAAACGAATTAGTCCCCAGTTCTACGTCCACGACCCCAATGTATCAAGCATCAACTTCACCATCATAAATAAGCGATGCGCACCAGAGTTTTTAGGGAAGGTGTCCTTCTCGTTGCTGAACGACATAAACGGCAGGGTTATGAGCATTATACCGAGCATTGACATAAGGGATCACGTTAGTGGACAGACGTAAGCGTCTTTAATCTTCTTATGATTGTGTGAACGCAGAGATGCTTATATATAGACTATCTGGAAGGTTCTTCATCCGCTACAAAGGCCCGGTAGTGCGGTACTGGTGTGTTCACAACGATATGGTTTGTGAAACGACATCAAGTGCAAGAGCAACACCATTCGTCATTTGGATTGCTGAACGAGGGAGAGAATACGACGACAAAATCATGATTGGAACTGACGAAGTGCATATCTCTATCGGCGAGCGGTGCGACAAAACCATATATTTCCATAGAGAGTCAGAGGATGAAGACGGAGACCCGAAGCTACGTGTCCACACTGTTGGTGGGGGACCGAGGTGGCCACCAGTTCCAGCGAAGTTCATATTCAGCAGCTTCGAGAATGGGTTCATTGTGGGGGAACTGCTGGAGCCAGAGAGCGGGAGTTATATGTACGACAAACAGATAGTGGGGCCCATTTTGAAGACAGAAGGGAGTGGGCGAAGGTGGGAACTTGTGTGATGTATTTTTGGTATATTGAAATTACGGAGATTTAGGGAAATGCGGCGGGTAGCGGTGGATGGATTGAGGGTATTTACAATTAATTTCAATCTCCAACAATACAGAAATACGTGGGTAATATGCGATGTACGCCATTTACACTTTAATTGTGCATGAATTTCGTCATTACCGCAATAGGCATGAGGTTGACAGCATCAATATAATTATATACCTATATATAATGGTATGTTATAACTGAGAACATCTCGATTGAAGAAATTTGAAATGCGGGGTCACAACACTTGATTCACCAAGGACTCAAGTGGACTTTCTGATCGCGCCCCGGTATCGAGATCGAACGCAACAAAGCTGGCGGAACTGTTGCCATTCGATTAAGCACTTCGATCGAGGCATTGGCTTGCGTTTCGTGGTCCAAAGATTGTCTTTTCACATCGAACCCCAACTTTTTTTCTACAAAACATGAGATATTAGGCAAGGATAATTGACCAATCATTGTATGTTTGTGAGTAAGAAGCTGTCGATGTTATTCGCAATCTCGATTTATAAATACCGGAGCGTATCGAGGATACTGTAGCGAGCACGATGCTTCGAACGTCACGGCGTCACAGAGGCCGGTATGGTATGTGAAAACACGGGTTTTGTCACGGTCACAACAAGACTGTTCGAATCATATGGGGTCCGAATGCTGTTGGTCACAGTCACATTCTGCTCCAATATTTGAGCTTTAAACTACTACAAAGACCAGTAGCCAAAATCCATTTGATGGATATCCACTAGGCACTAAGTGATAGCAAATGCCTCCAAATTTGGTTCCTTTTTGCTAGGCATCTGCTAGGTCAGTGGTATGAAACAGTACCAAATCCAGCGTCACAGACCCTCAAAAGCGAGAGCAGAAGGTGTCACAGAAGCCTCGTCTTTAAAAAAAAAAAAAAAGGGGTCACAAATGGGTGGCCGTTCGAAGCATCGTGCTCGCTACAGTAATACTGCACAGCAGCCACAGTAAAGTATTCGAACTTCTCAGAAACAAAACCCACCCACTAGTTATATATTATGGTCAAGGCCACTTGAAGTATACAAGCTGTGTCATTGCATTGTCGGATGCAGCCCTTTGTCGGTTACCCTGGCGTTGAAATAGTCTGCCGCCCCGAAAGTGCTTGACTCGATTTGGTAAGGGTGGGGATGACACCACGGGCCTTAGGGCGATTTTTTTCTGCCCCATTGGTATTGAGGATCAGGCGACCAGGGCTATACCACTAACCCTATAAAATTGCCCGAAATTTATTGAGGGAAAGGTCATTTTAGAGTGGCCACGTGCGATTCATGTGCTATGCTATTTTCTAAGCAACGAAGACTGATGTAGCGATATAAGATCGCGTGTGGTTGCGTCTCTTCTTTAGCGTAGTAGAGATAGCCTCTTAGTGTCTGGTCGTCCCTCACATAGCCACTCCCACTCCCACTTCCTGTTCCTCTTCTTCTTGGACTTCCTCTCTCTGAGCTCTCCAATTACATTACCACCATACATATACATGTAAGTTAAGTTTCAAACCCAATCGTAATTTCGGGCCATTGACTGAGCGGGGCGAAGCTCATGTTTGACTGACGAAGTACTGTACTCTCATGACTTTCAAGTGATTTCCGAGATCGACAGATAAAATCATCCGCCCATTTACTGAATGTTGAAGCACTTTATATAGGTAGGTACTCCAATCGTCGTGCTACCGTTTGAACATGAGGATACGAGTAAGCAGCACGTGCAGGGCTTGTCTGCAACTCTCAGGGTTGCAGTAAAGTTTGCTATCGCTTAGGGTATAGGGTTATTGTGCCAATATACGCATGCTAAGCCTATCACTGGTCGCCCGTGCAAGGGTATCGAGTTCCCTTCTCTCATACAGCCTCATCGTCACCAGCCATTGATGAATACTCCAGCGAAACGAACACGTCAATTGTCGAGATGCTGCCATCACGAGGTTCAGGTGCAGATACTCGTCTCTGCCTAAACTGTGCATATGTATGTTGACTCAATTTCAAAGTGATTAGCCCTTGAACATTCACCCCGTCAGCTTATAGTTAGGAACTAGAATAAATACCCTCATTATCCGCGAGCAACCTGTGTATTTATGCTCGACTAGATGATTCTGTTAATGCACTTATGAGGTATTATCCGCAACATGGCACTAATTTAATTTACGCGGTTTGAAGGTGTCTATTCGGTTCAATGGACACCATTGATTGACTTGAGCAACAATTGCCACTACCATCCACGGCGTCGAGTTACTGCCTCAGAAATAGTAAGGCGACGTTCTCATGGCTGATACGACTAGAACTGTGGAATAAGCAAGTACCTATGCATATGCCGAGCACGAAGGAATCTCCAGAGTCGCCGATGGTTGGTTATTCCTTCTCAGCTGAGCCTATTTCACATTCCTACGTGATCAAGGGCAGCACGTGGCAGCATGTGGCTGCATGTAGCTGCAGCCTTCGCCAGGGATTTATCATATGAAGTACATATATCACGACTAAGGACACGTTAATCTAAATCAATTCCTCTACGCAAATTAGTTGGTTTTCGTATACCATCTCAAGCAGATTCGTTCCATATACAGGACCGATTTCACTGAACCGAACCAAAATAACCCCAAACACACCAGAAGCTCAACGATGAATGTTCTGTCTATGCCTTCATACCGTTACGTTGAAGAATATCGGTGGGTCATTTAGCTCTAGTGGTTAGTCATTTTCTGAGAGGCAATAGGGATTGCAATGGACAGACAATTCTAAAGCACACCGACTTCACCACGGACTACCAAGTGCTCGGCAGCTTTGAGGAGACGGCATTCGAGAATCTTGAATCGGAATGCAACAGTCAATTCTCGGCATATGCATTCCTTGCTTTGAAGTTTCTCGACAAACGCAAGCCCGGAAGCTATGGTGTGTGGGTATATATCCATGACGCTGGTCTTGTCGAAGCTCTTGGGGGCCTCTTCAGGAGAACTGACTTCGGTATATCACACGCAACGGCTTTGAGGGTGATGGATGAAGGTTGGTTATGGGTTTTGGCATACATGCGAGCCCAAGATTACCCCTTTCCACCTCAGCTCGGTCAACCGTTGCGGCAACTCGTGGATGAATTCCTAAAGAGCCCTAAATTGTGTGGGTTTCTAGCCACAGGATCATTGATTTTCAAATGGCTCATCCTTCTCCTTTGCAACGTCTACGAACGCGTACGGAAAGTAAGTACTGTCGATGATGAGATGAAAACTAGTTGGTCAGGGGTATTTACCGCTCAGTGCGATACCCGGAAACTGGAGCGTGGCCATTGGGTCGACCTGGCAATGTTTGCTCTCGGGTTTTTGGCAGCATTATTGTAAGTGGGCTCGGTATTTCAGGGGCTCTCACGAAAACCACTAAATTTCCTTGATAGTCAGCGCCCTTCCGTGGTGCCTAGTCCCAGCACGGCCAATAACGCTTTGCGGGCGACGATGTCTTGGGCATTTCACCAGCTAACAACCGAAAAGGTCGGTGTGACGATACCACAGAACTTACTACCGTTGGTTTCCACATGCACTAAAATGGGCACAAGAAATACTAATTTGTTTCAGGGTATACAAACAGAGTGGGTATTTGAATCCCAGTATGGTCGATCGCTACGTTACACATCCTCACAAAGTTTTGTTCCCTTTTTCATATCCGAGCGTTCGCCAGAATCTTCCGACATTCATGTGTGCTCTCGAACTCGCTCTGCAGCGTGAAATCAGTGTTCTACATCAGACAATACCAAGACATATTAACCATTCAAGAATCGGCCTTCTGTAAGCTACTCATATCCAGAGGCGTGGGGTTCCCGCGAGTGTAACTGACATAAGAAGCGCCTCGAGCTCTGCGCCAACACAACTCTTGACAACACGATCCATTCGTCCACGAAGACGTCAACGCAACGATACAATCTCACGCTTCCGGTGCAATCACTGCGGGGAACGCTTCACCACCGTCACCAACTTCAACCGCCACAACTCCTCATCAAAGTGCGCTACGGCAAAACAGACCTTCGTCTGCAGGCAGTGCGGAAAGTTGTATAATCGGAAGGATAACCGTGATAAGCATGAACAGAAAGTCCATGGGTTGGAAAAGTCCCATGCAGAGTTGGAGGTTGTGTAGAGTGAGTGAGCTTTCGTGTTATCCACGTACCATTTGTTACCAAATTTTTCTTATTTTTAATTATATAGAGATGTTAGTTTATAGTTCGTAGCCACGAGATTTCCTCAATCCTTTTATTGCCTTAATGCATTATGTATTTTCTTCTTGCATTTAATCTATACAAGATAACAAATAGCGGCCAAGATTTTTCACGAGGTTGTCATAATTCAACAACGCAAAACCACTTCAGGATTTTCTCGATAGTATAATTCTCTACTAGTCATAATATGGAGGGTGAATCCGGTCAAGCTTTTGTGGGCTTGTTCTACTGAGCTAGCCCCGCTCGAGCTTCATTCTCAGGCTTAACTTGCACTGTCGACTCTGCGCCGCACGGAAGAGGAAGGTATGAGTGCTGAGGCTGGGAAGTGGTTTACCATAACTGTGGTCAGTTTGACGTCACAGCAGAATTCACAGCGGGATCCCAAATGAACCTACTCTCGAGTATCCTGACCGGTCAGACAACAACCTACCCGCTCGGCATCAGCAGTGGCTTATCTCGTCCTGCTGTCCGAAATACAGTGCAAGTGGGGGAGACTCGGAACAGGAGGCGGTAAAAGTCAGCCGTTGATAGGGAAGGGCTCAGGATTTAGAGCAACTCGTTCCTAACTGTTACTCTCTTCCGTTCTGGGCTCACCCTCGTGCATCAAGCCAGAACTGCCGATATTGCACCTCCCCATCCTTCTCGGGTGCGTCATTGGGTGACCACCTCACATATACCCATGAGTCCTAGAATGGTTTGTCAATATATTTTGAGTTTCAGGCTCGGGCATACTTACTCTATTCCAACTCCTAGGGTCGTTTCCTTGTGTTCGAGTAGATGAGATACCGCGGATCTGGATTTAATAATATATGGCATCCGTACTATACACAGCTGGGGAATTAAATCTGAGTATCTTTCCCAAATATTTAGGCTTTCCTCTCAGCGGTGCTTCGTTACAGTTGGGGGCCCGGCCTGTCTGCCGGGTATATCGTTCTCTTCCGCGTACCAGATAAAGCCCGATAGTTTCTGATTTGTTGCACTTGCTACTTGTAATGTCAATCAACAAATTTGGCTAACTAATAGCTTTGGGATGCTAGCTTGTCATTGATTTGACCAACAAACTTCCAGGGCTGAAAACTGCAATCGGGGGTACCGGTAGACACCCCTAGTGCCACGCTGGTTCCGAGTTTTGTAGATAGCAACTCCTGACCGGATGTGTTCGGAGATCTGATTTACATCATACTTTATTATTCGGAGGCAGTTCCGTAGGAGGTTCATTCTTACCGAAAAGTGAAACCAAAAGTTCTGCATTGGTAAAGACAGCAGTTACAAACACAGTGGCAACCTTCCAGATTTCATCACAGTGCAGCCTAAAACCATCACGGAAGGCTGTGTTTAGGCAACCATTGTAGCAGTTCCCCAGGGATATCGACACCTAGTAAGGCCGGGGTAGCTGGTAGATAGTGCTGATTAGCAATATCGGTGATATAAGTAAACGCAGCTGTCATGGTTCGATGGAATGTAGTGGATTTGTTCTAGAATCATGTCTATCAGACTGTTGCTGCACATGAACGTTGAGAATGACGGAGTAGCTGACAGCAATGAGAATGTTTTGGTCGTTGTTTACTTTACATCCTACCATCCACGTCAACTCAACCATCACCTCCCACTTCCCTGCCCCCTACTCTCGCCCCCAGAAAACTTCACTCGTCGTCAATACTATCCAGACGTGTCATGACGCGACCAAGTTATCCTGACGAGCTCCGTACTTTGCACTCTTGATTCTAGTGCTAATTTGTTGTATTACTACCTTTGCTTTGAATTTACTTAGTGTCAGCAAGGCCTCGAGGCTGTTTACCAAGTATCTCGCTTTTTTGATCGACAGCGTCTCAGGGGAGGATAACGAGGACATAATCTTTGCAAGAATCTAATTTCATGAGATCGTCAGGATACCTTGAATTGCAGGGCTTGCCGTGGCAAGCGAAATTTGGTAAATAGTGCGCGCGGCTCCCCTTCAGTAAATTTGCCGCACTAACGCGCGGATATAGCAGGTCCGAAATACATAATAACGAATCTAGATAAACGTACATGTTTAATTCCGAGTAAAGACCACAGAAAATCATGCAATTAATCTCCAGATCCACGCACGAGTACGCTATAATTATTTCCTAAGCCGACTCATCTGGGCTAACGCCCATATCAGTCCTAACTTACCCGACATTTCAGCTGCCAATTAACTTGGTACAGTCGAGTAGAAACCACGATTGGGATCTTCTCTACAGGTTGCACTTTCGTTAAATTGAAGTATATGCGCGTTTAGTGCGGCAACTGTACCGGAGTGGGGTCCAAAGAGCGGCGCCTCATCGCGGATGGACCGTTTACCACAAAACACTTCAGGTCACAGTGAAGGGTCCAAGTGTTCATCCATCCCCTTCCTTCCCGACCTATCCACGCCTGATGTCGAGTCATCCAAAAGACTCGTTCTCTGGTGTTTCTCATTAACCCTACTCTGACTTCTTACAAATGCTTAAAGCGTCCCATGCTGTTTTCATACACGAAAAAGCAACAAAGGCTTGGACGGCCAAGAGAACCGGTAGAAATTGGCCACTGGAGAACACCGTAGCAAGGAGGGATCATCTTCCATCACTCGTGAGTGATTGCTTGTGAAAGGAAACCTACCGTTCGATTCGCCCCCCCGGGTAGGAATCATCATCAATTCATGTGCGGGCAAGACTATGACCTAGATGGCCACCTGAGCTCAGCAATGATAGTAGTGGGAGAGGAAGGTTTTAGTTGAGAACGAGAGCGTAACAAGTGTAGAAGATGGCGAAGACGACACCACGCCGCTTGCTAGAGCTACGTACAACTTCAGAATCTCTCACAAAGCCCGACCCATGGCCTGGACCCAGAGATTCAGCTTCTCACACAAACTACATTCCATCAAACTCATGTGCCCAACAAGTTTCAACCCGACCTTCCAGACTAGCAAATTGCGGCTGACCGGGCCTTGTGAAATTGATGATACATTGCCACCCGGAGTTTTGTCACTTTTCGCAGTTGCAGCCATGTGCGCACACACACAAACCAAGGTACACAGATAAAAGGCTCGATGCCTTACTATCTGCGTGTGCTTACTGTGAGTTGCAATGGTCGTTCATTTAATTACAATCTACTGATTCCTGAGTATGCAGGTTCTTCATTCAATCTTCGCAGTAGGAGGTGGGTATATCGATGAGTCCTATCTCGACACACTCTCAGATTGATATTACAGAGATCCAGAAGCATGCACCCAAACAATATCTGAGCTGGAACCCGCCAAGTTTTGCCATCCACCTAGTTACCCCGTACATATCAATTTTTTTTAAGTTTTTTTCACATAGGAGCTCCGAGCTCGGTTCCTGGACAGGCAACAGACCCAGCCCAACCCAGCCCACAAAACCGATATCCGACTGCGATTACCGCGGATGTCCGCACTTTATCCATTTCTCACGTGTTTCGAAGTCTCCGACGACGATGTCGTAATCTCGGTAAAACGCACGACATCCGGAATTGTTGCTGTGGGTGGATAGTGTCTGCCCTACGGGTCCTAGCTGGCTATGACTACCCAATGAAGGAGAAGAGGGCCTAGTGTCTGTCCTACGACGTACGAAGTGGTATAGTGGTATGGAAGATATGCATTACTGCTGGACACCGGCAAGGAAAACACTAGTGTTCGACGATTGTTTGGAGGGGGTTCTATGAAGGAGACCTCAGCAAGCAAGTATTGGGCCACAAAAACCCCTAACCTGAGAACTTGAGCGCTTACACAAGGGTTAGGACTTTCGGTGGTGGCCCGATATTTGGGTTTCGACGAGTATCAAATCAACGATAATCTCCCACTATTCAGCCAATACCTCGCCTGAAGAATGCAAGCACGTGGACGCCACCGTAGGCGCTGCGCCATTCGAAGATCTTCAACAACATTGGGATCGCCAGGGCGCATACCATGTTCCGAATTCCTTTCAGGTACCTTTGCATACCCTCAGACACAAAAATACTTCTCGCAGCTGCGCGGGTATCGCCAAGATGGAACATAACACGGCAGCGGAGCATTCGTGTAATGCGAACGGAAGAAGCAGGAAGGAAGCATCTTCCCGAGCACCGCGTTCATGCAAATGGAAATTCCGGACACAGGCTATGCACGGCTTTACGTCGGGGGCAAAAAATTTGCCCGGTTTCGAGCTACGGCGCCGGCAATCTATGCGATTCGGGCATCGTAAGATCTATCCCCTCCTTCATAAATGCTCACGATACGCACAATGTTCGGCGCTATCTGCTATCTGCGCTGTAAATCATAGAATCGGGCGATGGGTACTTGTCAAACGTTTTTGCGTCCCTTGCATCCCTTCCTTCCTTCTTGCGAGATGAGCAAGGAAGAGGCTGTTCGCGCCGGTTACAAGTATTGAAGCATAATCCTAGCCTTGTCCTTGTCGAGAATTATATTGGTGTGTGTGCCCCTACGCTGGAACGACGAGGCAGCATCTAGCGGGCTCATATCATGTTTGGAAGCGCTGGGGGATAGAGCGTCCCATAAATACTCCACAGACAATGATAAATTCCTACGGACGATGAAAGTGCAATTGTTGGTGATGGGATGAGGGCCCGACGCGCTGCTAGTTTAAACATCATGCAGGTGTTGCTGCATGCAATAAGGCGACGATCTCACTGCTGCTGGTGGGACTGCTACCGGAAATAGAGTCCGGTTATCGTCAATGATTCAGCTTAGAATACGTTTTTTTATTCGCCGTTGTGGGTGCAGTTTCAACGAGAGGAAGAAGTGGAATTGAGGATTGCTGTTGGTTGGTTGCGCGTTACCTGAATCGAAATTTTGGGGTTCAAATGCAAGATGGCGATTATTTGCACCGGGGTGGTGTAGTGGTGTGTGAAGAGGGCGGTAAAATGGGGGTGGTGGTTCGCGTGGATGAAGTGTGGATGTGGATGACCAGTGGAGTTGAGGCTTCTTTGCTTTCATCTTGGGGATTTCAACATCCAGCTGCAATTTACCTATCGTGATCGTGGAGAGGACGCCTCGTCTATGGCAGCGGGATTGAATACGCGATCAATTGAGCGACCGATAGACAGACGAATGGATGTTTACGCACCAGAGAGCAAGATCCTCTAGTGTCTCAGATGGCACCTGGTTAGCGCGATGCAGATATGCAGGTACAGGGTAAAGTGCGACCTCCAACGTCAGGGGTACAACCTCCTCCCCCCTCCATACTGTACTCCCATGCTGGCGTGTGGTGTGTGTTTCTCGTCACCTTCTTCTTTCTTTCTTTGCTTTGCTTTCACGACGTACGTATCGTGCCGGCTGGAGATTCCTCCCTTCTTACCTGCCGCTTTCTGTCGTTTCTCTTCTGGTAGCCCATCCCATCCCTTTCTATTCCCCCGCCCCGCACGCTCTGTCTTGCTTGTTCTGTCTCTCGTTCTTCTCGGTTCGCGTTTCGACGATTCTTTCGATTCATATTCCCCTGCCCTGTCGAAACCGACAGACAGACGTTCGGCCTGCCTGTTGCGAATTGTGTTTGATGCCAGAAAACTACCAGCTCGGATAATCCCTCTTTACATCCCAGCAGGCACACCGGAACCCCTTTGCAACAGGTTCCTGCACTGCCGTGCAACTGCCTCTGCTTGCTTGCTCTGTTTCTGTTCTTCTCCATACCCGAGTGCTTCGTCTTCAACCCACTCACGCCTACCCCATCACACTTGAATCTTGCGATAGGAACTTGGTTATAAGTGCAGTTTATATTCTTGTGAGTTTTGATTGTGATCATGCTCTTCGAGGAGCTAACCGAGCGTTCAGAGGCCTTTTGTTGGGGTTTTTTTGGGGTATGAGACGATCGTAAAAGTGCAGTGTTTTGCGACGACATCTACGCCCTTCGTTTCTTTCTCGACTCTCAGCCTTGCATCGACGAGACTCTGCTGTAGTCTCGTTCAAGGTCGAGATAAAAGACACATTCATTTACAAAAGACAGAGAGCACATGCCATCATTAAGAGGCAGGCTCCTCTCATACTATACCACTTTCTCCTGTCGTTTGTCAACTTCGCTCTCTGGCCGTAGTCAGTCTACGAATTCGACGAAATATTTAGCATCTGGAACAGCGCACAGAAACGAATCACACGAAAAATACACCTGCGTGGAGCGCTTACTCCCTTCATAGCACTTCGGCGGGTTGTAAACAACCATGCCGGTACCGTTACCGAAGAAGCCGCTAGGCTCTCACTGTTCAGCGATTAGGAACAATACACTGTATACATTCTCGGAGAATGCGTTTCAGTCTTTGGAACTCAAGAATGGGTCGGAATGGAAAACACTTCCGCAGAATGTGGGGACGAAGGGTGCGGCGTGCGTGCTTGCTTTCAGGGGAACACCTGAAGAGGCGCTGTACATCGTTGGTGGCTCATCGAATAATCCTAACAGCACCCCAGAAAAAGGATTTATGGGTCTGCAGAGGTGGGTTTTCGCAACTAAGAAATGGGAGACGGTACTACTGCCGAATCCTGTTACCTACAACTTGACGAATCATGGTGCTGCGTTTCTGGAATCGACTCGGCGACTTATTGTCTTCGCCGGATCAGCATACCCAGCCGTGGACGTCCCTTCAGCCAATACGTTTCTGATCCAGGCGGATGGGGCGCATGAGATTGTTGCTTTGCCGGCTCAGAAACCATTATTGGCGCCAATAGTCCTACCTTGGGATCAGGACGGGGCGTTGATTGTGGGAGGAAATGGGGACAACACGGTATTGAATGCATACACGACCTCAGCGGGATGGATAACCTTAGGAGCGAAATTGGACCGAGGCATGAAGCGTAGGGGCCAGGCATGGGCGAGTTTGATGGATGGAGATGATGGCTCGAGGGTGTTGGTGACATTTGATCTGACAGAATCTCCGACGGCTGTGCAGGTGATAAAGGTGAAAGACCCTAGTAACGGGAGCAATACCAAGCGACAAAATAGGGGGGCAAAGCCGCCAATATCGACCGAGAACCAGCTGTTGGCGAATAACTGGCCAAAATACAACAGTACAGGGGCACCTAAGGCCAGAAGGGAAGGGACATCGCTTGCTTATGATGGGAATATGGTGGTTATTAGTGGTGGAAACGAGGACCAGCCATTGCTCATGTTCAACGCCAGGAAGAACACTTGGGTGAGTGCGGAAAGTGTTTTGGCGAATAACACCGATCAGGATCCGCTTCTGCGGGCACAGGCAACCAGTTCTGGTTCTCCCACGAATATGGCATCGGCTACACCAACGCCAATACCAACATTGACAGTATCTACGCCTGGTAAAGGTTCCGCGCCAACCCGCAGCGGTCCGAATACCATTCAATCATTATTCATAGTATTAGGGTCAATTATCGGGGCTGCATTTCTTCTAGGGGCTTGCTTCTACTTCCTCAGAAAGCGACGCCTACAGAAGAATTTAAAGAAGGCTGGTGATGAGTCCCGCCTTAATGCCAGTCGTATGTCCTTCCAGGACCGCGGTGCATCATTCATGAAGGAAGCTGGTGAATCTGTTATCAACCTACCACCTGTCCGCCCATACGAAACCGAAAATAACAATTCCTGGCTCAATGTTCAACGGCAAGCTTCCGTCAAAGAGTACGGAGGCAACACCCGTTCGCACAACTCTAGGAACGGTCCAATGATACAACGAGTAGGGGGTCAAGGTGTGATTGTCCATCCTGGACAGGAGGCAAAATCCGGCACCAACGGAGTCTCGGACGGTGAGAAATCAAGAGGGTCGGGATGGAGCAGATATTTCTCTGGCAACTCGGCGACCAACTTGGTCTCATCGCCTGCGCGGGTATACTCAGGGGCCCAATCGTCAGTGTACACCGATGCATCATCTGTGCACCAAAACCCATTCCTCCACAACGCAGGTCCCGGTGTTGCAGCTGGTGGGATGGGTGTTGTCAGCATACAACGAGGTGGATCGAACGGCATTATTCTAGAAGATCCGATGATACGGCGGCAGCAGCAGCAGCAACAACAACAACAACAACACTACCGCCAAGAACGACGAGGCTCGGATATATCAATGTCGTCGATAGGGGGAGACAGTTACTACTCATCGGGTATTCCAGAGAGCATCACCGAGAAACCGCTATGGAGCCAGCTGGACCGAGAACGAGACAAGGATAAGTATGTCAGAAACCACCATATCCCGAGCAGCAGCGTGCGCACCGAGAGTCGAGACGATAGACGGGATACGGATTGGTCGAAGTATTCCTCCGGGCCATCGACACGCCTCAGTCATGAGCGCGTCGACCATAGTCTGAGTTGGTTTAATTTCAAGTCGAGTTAGGAATTCGACCCTGCCGTCTTCGTCATATTTTATTTTTCTTTTGTCTTTTTTTTCTTTCCTGGTGAAATAGTAGGGCTGGATCTTTATGGTAATAAGCAGCTTGTATCATGATGTGTGCCTACTTATGGGATATGTGCGGGTGTATAATTCACTTCGATATCTTTCCTTTTCGTGCCGTTTTTTGTTTTTACTTTTACCTCATCATCATCTAGGGCTGTGCATCTAATACGTGTGTGTATGGAGGCGGGTGCAGATTCCAATGTTGAACTTTCCTTTAATTATATTCTTTCAAGCACTTTTGCGGTTTCTGGTTTTTCTCGCATTTACGTGGGAGCGAGCGGGATTTAGGGTTTTTTTCGTTGCTTACTTGATGTTCCACTCTCTCGATCTCTCTTTTGGATTGGACTAGAGGTTATGGGTTGGGTTGGATTGGGTTGGATTGGGTTGGGTCGCGGAGAGGGTGTACAGAGGGGAGGCTACTTGTTTTTGGGATGGTATGGAAGCGGGAGGTAGGGGAGAGAGTGAGCGGAAATTGAAGATGCTGAATTAAGTGTTTTGTGATGTGGTGATGTGGTGATGTGGTGATGTGTGATGCGGGTTGGAGATGGAGATGGGTGTGTTCGGTGACTGGGAAGGCTCGGGCCATGCCTACGGCAGTTCCGCGGGGTAGACCTGGACGTCTATAACTCGGCTTTTACATATTACAAAACAAAACGAAGTATATCCCGGACATGAGATGAGTCCTGGGACGCTCGGTGGGTTGTGGGCATCTCGGGACCACTTCTTCCTTGGTTCTAGCCTTTGTGGCTTATGATATTTATCAGTTATCAAGCAATATCATCTGCTTCAATTCGAGAGCTGGTCGGGCAAGCTGTGTATAACATTTTTTTGTTTATCTTACCTTGCTTTCGAGTTCTTTCTACGGCCGTTCTGTTGTTTTATTACCCACAAACGCTAGCTTTAGAGTACTTGCATCGAGATTTCGCCAGGTTTCCGAACGCGTTACGGGGCGAAATTCTACAGGAGCGTCGTCCCATCTCATGCTACGCCTAAGTTGCCCTCTCAAAGTTAGGTTTGCTCCCTCATCTGCGGGGTATAGGAGTATGAAACAAATAGCGCCCAGAATTCAAGTGCATTTATGAAGATCATTCGCAGGGGGTTTGGGGAGGCGTGATCGCTATCAGGGCCGTGCGGCGGAGTGATATCGAGTGACGGAATCTCCCGTGGGCTGATTCCCAGACCGGAAATTGGATGTGGGTAAGGAGTTGTTGCTTTTTTGGAGGAGCTTGTGGGGAGG
>Ga0307515_10008626_pt1 | contig 19837 bp, 12 predicted proteins | sample 17_EM_MG_FD_194513 | JGI IMG/M metagenome (GOLD analysis project Ga0307515, IMG submission 194513) | Populus trichocarpa ectomycorrhiza microbial communities from riparian zone in the Pacific Northwest, United States - 17_EM | ecosystem: Host-associated > Plants > Roots > Unclassified | place... | reverse complement strand
TTGAATCTGTCTTTCAATCTTGGGTATAATTGGTTCTGATTTTTGTTCAAAATCTCAGTTTGATTTCTCCATGAATCTCAAACCCTTCTCAATTTTTTTTTGCCAAGTTACTTGTTTTTTTTTTTTCATTTTTTTCATTTTCAAAATAAAAGGACAATTTTTTGGGAAAACCCAAAATTATTCTATTTTTTGCCCACTTAGCTAATTAAGGATGATGAACTCTATTTCCTCGGATCCTATTTGAGTTTTGAACAATAAGCTAAAACTATTAGAAAGCCGGGTTTAAGCCATGGTTTTTCTTTTCTGGATTGGTTTTGCTATTAATATTTTTATTATTTTGCTCGTTTGATGATGGATTCTTGTTATTTTGGTCTCTAATGGCTCAAAGTGGGCATTGCTAGTTCTTCAGAGGTGATTTCTTTGGTACTTGTCGTTGGTTCATGTTACTTGAGGTGATAAGAAATAGGAAGATGACTTCACTGTGTAGCTATTCTCTATGAATCTATTAGCATATGGTTAATTAATTTGCATGCCTGCTTGCAAGTAAGGATGAATCTTGTGAGGGATGAACATGATATTCCACGTTAAAATAATTCTTAAATAATTTAATTTATAACTCGGGTTAAGTAAGAAGTCCAGTCGAAATAATTTTTTTTTGTTAATTTTATTTTTTTCTCAATTTATTGATCAGATTCTTTTTACTTATTGATTAAGTTATTTGTGAGCATAGAAAATCAATCAAGTCATACTGAGTCAATATCTATACAATTCAATTTTAAACAAAGACTAAGTAAGGAATCAAATTAAGAGGTTTCAAGGCTGATTTGCCACATCGAGTTTAATAACAATACCATATAATTTTCTAAGAAAAATATTGTTTTTATTATGTTAAAGATTTTTTTTTTTATCTAACCTATATCATAACTCATATCTGTATTTACTAATCACTGTTATGTTTAATATATATATATATATGCACATCTCTCTTTTGTCATTTTCTTGAAATAATGCAATAAGATTTTTAACCACATTATCTAGATTTTTTTTTTTAATTCGACCACACACTAACATGTTATTTACGATGATTATTATTATTATTATTTTTTTCACCGTAGTCTTGTAATTCTAAGCAAAACATTCACCACCTCGTGGGGGGATCCTGAAATAAGGACCCAAATGAAAAACTGCTAAAACTATACTATCCGAATACACTTTATCCTTCGCATCATTTCTCGTTCTTCTTCCCTTCTTTCCAAAGATTGCAAGCAATCCAGCCCAGCAACACATCACCACTCCGAAAAGTCGAATGACATGACGTCCAAGCGAAGTCACACGACGGAGCTCGGCTGCATAGCCAGCGAGGAGCTAACCGACCTCGGTGCAGGCAAGGAAGGATGGCTCGTTGAAAACCCGAACCTTCTATGCGCTCTAGACACTCACTCTCTCGCTCTTGCAAATCGGTCTTTAATTTTAATCACCGGGTGGGACGATGGGCCCCGTAGCAAGATCCGACCCGAGCTGTCCCCAATCGAATCGGAAATCATTTCCGCTCTAGAATGGCTAGTGTTTGACGAGATTAAAGTGATCGCAGTTGGCACTTCACGTGGGTATTTCATGGTTTATTCATTGGATGGTCTTTTAATTCATAGACAGGTCTGTCCAAATAGCTAATCCATCTTCTCTCTTAAATTCTGTTTGATCGTTTTGATGATAAATTTATTTAATTTTAACAGTTGGTGTATCCTGGGCGTATATTGAAATTAAGAGTCCGTGGAACTAAGAAAGATATGATGAGTAGTCATGAGGGGTCCAGTGAGGAGGTTTCGGTTGTTATTCCTGGCGTCATTGCGCGTTTCGATGGCGCTGATATTCGGGTATTAGTGTTGGCATTGTTTTTATTTTGATGTTGTTAATCTTGCAATTAGTTAGGTATGAGGGTGGTGGTGTTTTATTATTTTGGTAAATTTTGTATTGTTTCTAATGTAGAATATATTGCAAGAGTGGTTTCAAGAAACGAATTCGCATTTCTGGGATGAAAAGTCGAAAAGGAGAGATTACGAGGAGCTAGGAAATGGTTTTAAGAGATTGCCTCATCAGTTGTGGAGTGTTGATAAATTTGGGTTGTGTGCTGATGCAGCTATCACTGGAATAATGCCTCCTCCGCTAATGGAAATTCAGGTGTTCACATGGGTTTCTTATACTGATGAACTTATTGGTATTTTCTTGAGTAGCCATTCCCATTGGTTGAGTTTATGCCTTAGGATTGGATCCAAGATCTCTTCTTTATTAGTGGCTTTGAATGTTGTGTTATGATCATGTGGGCTTCTAAGATTTGTTTATGGAACATATTGCTCTTCTTTTTCGGGTCTTGTGGTCAGTTCTTCTTCCTTTTAGTTTTACATTACAATGTAATGTTACTGGTGATTTATCAATTACTTCTGGTATTTGAATTCAGCTGCTTTTATTGTTGGACAGTCAAGTCAACGTTACTATCGTGCAGTCACAATTGGAGAGGATGCTGTGATTTCAGCTTATAGGTTTGTGCTGTGTTTTGCACCTCACTGTCCTGTTGATTTGTTACTTCCAATTTTCAGATCGATTTTCTTTGCAATTGTATGATGACCAAATTTAATTTCTACCTGCTAAAGGCTTTCAGAAGACAGAAGCAGGTCTTTGGTGGGAGCTATTTTGTCAAAAGTTATGCCCGCAGCATTCTCAACTATATCTTCTGTTTCTAAAATGATATGGCGAAGTGAACGAACGCCAACCAAAAAGCCGGAAGTAAAGCCTCAATCATTTGCTAAAGGTAATGCAAGTTGATTCTGTTTTAGTTGCGTTTTAGCTTTGACATGATGTTCACTCAAGGTATTTATAAGTAGAAAACATTTGTAAATTATATCTTTCAACATCCTGCTTTACCTTTTTGAGTAGCTCTAACATTAAAGGAAGATGCTTTTCCCTTGATGAATTATGATGATGTAGTGTCAAGCTCTTCTAACAAAGCATGCGTGATTAGATGAAAAAAGTTATTGTCATTCGTATTATGTTATTCGGTCACACTTCTCCACCTTCCAATATGCATAAAATGCCAATGCTTTTCTTGCTTATAATCTTTTATTTCCTACAAAAACTATTCTTCACTTTGTTTTGCTGATAGCACAACTGAATAAAGAAAGCAGGTCGTTTTGACTGACCTCTTATTCTAGTTTGGGATCAAGGCTTAAGTGGATGGGAGTTAAATGAAATATGGTCATGTAATTGTCAACTAGCATTTTTGTTTTTTAATAAAGAAAGACCATCTTTGCATGCTTTGATAAAAAAAAATCTTCTTAAATGGCTTTCTGTTTTCTTTTTTGTTTTTTGATGAATTAAATTATTTGCTCCATAATTTTGTGACAGCTTCTCCCTTAACATGTCTGAAGGATCACCCAAGGAAAGGTGAGAAGCTCACATTATCACCTAGTGGAACATTGGCTGCGATTACAGATTCACTTGGTCGTATATTGTTATTGGACACTCAGGCACTGGTGGTTGTGCGACTATGGAAGGTTTACTCTCAGCATACATAAATTTTAATATATTAAAAGGGCAACATCTCTCCAGTCTAACACTGGACTTCGTTCTCTTCTCAGGGATATCGTGATGCTAACTGTCTGTTTATGGAGATGCTAGTTAGCATGAACAGTGCGGGGGCAAGTTCCTCTCACCATGAACCATCAAAGAGTGATTATTGCCTCTGTCTAGCAATTCATGCACCTCGGAAAGGGATCATTGAGGTAATCCTTTTTTCGTGTTCATCCTACTTGGTGGATGAGTGTAGGTTTCCTTAATTTTAGTACTTTAAATTTTTTTCTCATCATAGTATAGTGTTCTTGATAAATTATAAATGTAAAAGGTTTTTTTCTCTCTTCTTGGTGCTACATCTGGTTTATTGGCTTAAGCTATAACTAGAAAAAGCAATGTGATGGTTTATAGTCCTTGTTTCCTGACTGAGATATACAGACACAATTGTTAAATGACCAATGTGCATTTGCACTTTAAGGGATTGAAAAGAAGTGATCAGATGAAACATGGTTAGCTTGCTCATAAATTTGATAGAAAGGCTGGAAAAGAGAATTGAAAGAGGTGACTAGATTTGATTAAATTTTAGATTTTTGGGTGCTGGAAAATCTCTTCCTGTTTGTTGGCAAGGTGGAAATGGGAGCACTAATTCCAATTCTCCCTCGTGAGATCATTTATATTGCCATGATAATTACCTGTCAAATGTGCATTACATTTCAAATTCAGCTGATCAGTTGGCGGCTGAGTCATGCAGCTAATGGAGAGGACAATAGTCTTGTTTTCCTGTATTTGATATGGGAGACTGCTTGACCTTGCTATTGATTTTCTCAAAGAATTTCTTTATTGGCCTCTATGTTTGTTTAGTCAAGCAAATGCTTTTTATGGATCCATCTAACATAGCCTGCAAGCTGTGACTAAATAAAATTTATCAGAAGATGCTTCCATTATCTACAACTTTGGCTGATATTCTTCCATTCATCACTGCAAGGTCTGATTTGAACTGAAGAAATTCATCTTCCATGGATATGTGACCCCATATCAGGGTTTGGAGGTGTTGTTGCAGTGTGTATTATATGTTTAGAAGTCCAATGCTTCTAGTTTACTTGATTGTTCATTCTGGCTGGAATTTAGCCTTTCACTTCCTAGATTATAATGTGTACAAAAACTACATTTTGCCTTGACATTGTACTTGGTCTGGAAATTGCAAGTTACGTGGTACTTGAGATATGGACTTGATTGAAGTTATTCTCATTGGCCAATCACTGTATGCAGGTCTGGCAGATGAGAACTGGACCACGTCTGCTAACAATTCAATGTGCCAAGGGTAGTAAATTACTGCAACCAACATACAGGTTTGGATCATCATTGGACTCTCCATATGTTCCTCTAGAAGTGTTCTTATTGAACGGAGACTCAGGTCAATTGTCAGTTTTAAACCGTTCTCTTAACTGAATCTGTAAATCATTTTCTTTCTTCAGCTTTGTACCCTTTTATTTGCTGTATGATAACTGAGATAATTTCTTCTGCATCCTTCTATTTTCTTCAGAATATATGTACATAATTAACTAATTACAAGTTTTGCCAGAAGAAAAAAAAGTAGAAATGTCAGACCTCTGAGAAGAAATTTCTCCTGGCTAGTGAATTTTTTATGGCCCTGTAAGAAGCGTGTGAAAACAAGTCCGAGAGCAGGCAGGAAGCACCTAGTTTTTGTTAGGAAAACGATTTATAAAGAAACTTCATTAAAACTGTATACAAGCTATGTACAGATGATAAATGGCCATGGAAAGTTTTTTCTGTTCTTTCTTTTTCTCTTATGGATAATAATATTCTCTAATTACAATGCCAAATTCATGCATATAAAACTGTTATGCTCAATTTTTCATATACGGGCTTGATATCTCGAGTCAAACTCATGACAAAAATTTCGAGTGTTACTAGGTATCATCACTCCATGTAAACTCTAGAGTTTAAAAGAATAATTTCAATGTGGTATCTCACTGATGGGGGGCCTTCTTCGCCTTTCATCTAAGTTGTGCAAGTAAAGAGATTTATTCATTGATAATAAAAAGAAAAAAAACATGAATGGTGATTGGATTGATGTTAAAATTGAGTTGCTCTGGGTTTGCATATAAATACATTTATCTTGGTAAAATGTGCTTTATATGTGAGTGGTTCGGGAATGAATATGATAAAAAAGTTGGAAAAATAAATGATTTTTTTAGTTAGACGCATGGAATTAGCTAGGTATTTTGCACAAGTTTTCAATGGAAAATGATCTTGAAAACTACAAATACAATTACATTATAATTACAATTACAAAGAATTACAAAAGAGAAGGGAAATACACCATACATGAAGAGCCAATCCAGTATTGATTGGAGTAATGTGTTTTCACTCTTCTCTTGTGAGTTCGACTTGGTTGTTTGTGTAGCTTCTCTGTGCTTGGGAGCTGCCTCGTGTCATTGTTGAGCTTCAGGGGGAAGGCGATGTGGAGTGAAGCTGTTTCGTTAATGGCTCCACTTCTAGGTTCCAGTTCAATTTGTTGATGGTGGCTGGTGAGTGGTTTAAACTTTGCTTAGAGTTGTTGTTGATTTTTATTCTTCATTAATCTCTGCAAAGTAAAAATTAATTTGCAAAGAAAAAAATAATTTAAAAGCAATAATCTTCATTAGTCTTTGCAAATAACTTCACACATATCTGTAATTTTGCAATTTTTTTTTTGGTAATAAACAAAGAACTATTCTAGGAGGTAGAGTTATACCATCTACTTTAGCTAATATATTTTTAAATAAAAAAAATTTAAAAAATAATCGTTACTTTTATTTTTCATTAGTCTCTACAAATTACTTTTCAAGTGCATCTAATTTTTCATTTATTTTTGGTAATAAACAAACAACTAATCTCGGAGGTAGAGCTACCCCATTCATATCAGCTAATAACAAAGAAACAAGATCTTCTAAAGTATTGGTAAATCATTTTGCACAGCAATCATCTTCTCGAAACGCATGACGAACGCGAATTTTTCTAAAAGTAATTTTGCCACTTGAGTTTCGAATTGCAATAAACTTGGCCCTCAAATATTTTATGTTGCTATTTTAGGCAACTGCTTTACACAATTAGATAAATTTCACTGGAAGGAAACATTGCTCTAGAACTTGTACGAAGCAAAGCACGTAGCTAGAAGCCTAGAAAGCATTGAAGGCTCGTGCTTCATGGGCTTCACGTTAAAGCCCACCATTGTTGGGCAGCCTTTTCACATCGGGGAGATTGTGTGTGTGGGAGTAAAAGGCTTAAGATAATATATATTTTATTTTATTTTTTTTAAATTACTGAAAAACATAAAAAATATATTTTTTAATTAAATTCTAAACAAACAGTATTTTAAACACACTATCAGAGACCCCTTCCACGATGCATCTAACAACGTTATTATCATAACTTAATTTTAAAATTAAGATTAATAATTAGCTAATAACATGTTGATGTTGGACCTGGACCCTATATATACAAAGGGGCCAGTTTTACTCTAATCATTCAACGGACATGGCAAGATCACAGCCATTGATTGAGCTGACTGAAAACAAATCAATCGTCAAAAGTCAAAACCACTCCTTCCACCCCGTCTCACTGATAGAAGAAAACTTGAGGAGAAGAAAAAATAAAAAGAAAAAGGAAAGGAAAGACAGATAACGGAACTCTCCTCTTCGTTCACAAACGAAATAATGAACTCTGCTTCTCTTAGCAGGTAAAAGGTGTTATCTTCTTCATTCCTTTATTATTATTATTATTATTACTTCTTAAGTTTGAATTTCAAAGTATTCTACTTCTTAAGCTCTCTCCAATTCATCAGCTGATTTTGTAAATTGCTGCAGTGCGTGCAGTTGCTTAACATGGAGAACCTCTTCAATCGTGCCCGTACAGCTAGGGTTTAATCACTCTACAAAATATAAATCTTCTCCCCGAAGATTCCACATCGCCTGCTCATCCTCCTCCTCTTCTTCTGGTATTTGACTGTATCATTTCTCTTTGCAATTTTCAAGCTCTTAAATACACTGCGAGTTTACTCAAATCAACTCCTTTTGTTGAATCTTGATTTTTTTTTAGCGGGAATCCAGTTCATCAACAATTTTGGTTAGGATAGTTGAAGCAAAATCTGAAGTACTTAAAATCAATGCATTTCCAATGTGGAATTTATTATTAAAATTTAAGCCTCGTGTAGTGATAATTATAGAAAATGCTTAAACTATAATGAGAAATTGTTAACAAAAAATTGTTATAATTAAGTGCTCCATTTTTATTCCTGACCTAAAATTTTATTATCATTTCTTTTAATAACGTTGTCATTTGATTCATATCAGATCCATTGTTGGTAAAGGCTGCGAAAGGAGAACCAGTAAGTAGGCCTCCGGCATGGATGATGCGTCAAGCAGGAAGGTATATGGCTGTTTACAGAAAGCTTGCAGAGAAATATCCATCCTTTAGAGAGAGGTCAGAGACGACAGATCTCATTGTGGAAATTTCTTTGCAGCCTTGGGAAGCTTTTCATCCTGATGGTGTTATTATTTTCTCCGACATACTTACACCTCTACCTGCATTTGGTGTGCCGTTTGACATAGAAGAAGTGAGGGGCCCTGTTATTCAATCTCCAATTCGTTCTGAAGAAGGTTTGAAGGCTTTGCATCCGATTGAATTAGAGAAACTTCAGTTTGTGGGAGACTCGCTTAGGATATTGCGCAATGAGGTAATTCCTTCCTTTTAAATATCTATGTATCAGGTCAAAAATCTCAGATCAGTGTTGTTGTTGTTGTTGTTGTTCTGGGGCAAAATAGATTGTATCAACTTGCTTTTCTGAATCAATATCTTAATGTCTTATGCAGGTTGAGGGGCGTGCTGCAGTTTTGGGTTTTGTAGGAGCACCTTGGACAATAGCTACCTATATAGTGGAAGGGGGTACAACTCGTACATATACAAACATAAAGAGCATGTGCCATACAGCACCACAAGTGTTAAGGGCTCTCCTCTCACATCTGACAAAGGCGATATCTGACTACATTGTTTTTCAAGTTGAGTCTGGGGCTCATTGCATACAAATATTTGACTCGTGGGGTGGACAGCTACCTCCTGACATGTGGGATCGTTGGTCAAAGCCATATATTGAAGAGGTCAGTTGGATCTGATTCTATTAATTTGGTTGAGATTATCTCTTACCTTTATCCTAACTAGTTATGAATCACAGTCTGTTTTACCCCATACATTAACACTATATAGGACAACTTGGCTTCTAAATTGACAAAATATAGTGCAGCAATCTCAAAATTATTTCAGTACTGCCTTGTCCTTTTGGTTTTGACAGAAAAACTGCTATACATGTTATATATTTATAGTTATATACTTTATGCATATATAGAAATGTCTTCTGTGTTGTTTTGAGTCTTTTAACTATTTAGCCTTTCTGAAATTGCAGATAGTCAGTACAGTCAGGAATAAATGCCCTGAAACACCATTGGTTCTTTACATCAATGGAAATGGTGGCCTTCTAGAGCGTATGAAGGGAACTGGAGTCGATGTGATTGGGCTGGACTGGACTGTGGATTTGGCAGATGGAAGGAAGCGTTTGGGGAGTGGGATCAGTGTACAAGGAAATGTGGACCCTGCTTACTTATTTTCACCACTTCCAGCATTGACTGATGAAATTCAAAGGTTTGTGAGATGAATTAAGAAAATATCTGATACTCATTCTCTCCAATTCATACTTTACCGTTGCGCCCATACTTGGAGTTTCAATATTCATGAGCCAAGACATGCTTGCTTGTTGTCTGTAGCCTAACATCATATTGATTGAACCTTCACGACTACTCGATTACATTAGATTGAGTCTTGGCTTTCAGTTCATGGAAACTTGTCTTGAGTGAATTTGTTGTTCCTTGAATTCAATTTATAGAAACTTATCCTCTAGTTAATATACTTACTGACATTTAATTGGATTTGTAATTATGGATTACTTGAATTAGCTTCTTTACAAATTGGTTGCATGCAAGTGTGTCAGGAACAGTGCAATCGATGATTGCTAACTCAAGAATAAGGTGTTCTATTACTTCCAAACCATGCTTGAGATATCTGTCCAGGCACTATGATCATATAGCTCAGATTGGTATATGATGTAAGAGAAAACATTGGATAAAATAGGACTACCATTTTATGTTCATAAACTGCATTGGCTCATGGATCTTGCATTTTGTTGTGCTTAACTAAAACTAAAGATGAGTTTCAAAATTCTTAATTGGATTTCATTTATTTGTTTTACCTTTTTCAGAGTTGTGAGATGTGCTGGGCCGAGGGGACATATTCTTAATCTTGGGCATGGTGTTCTTGTTGGTACACCAGAAGAAGCTGTTGCACACTTTTTTGAAGTTGCTAGAAGCTTGAAGTTTACTACACCTCAAGGTCATGTGGTGGAAGAACCAAAATTGGTAGTTTAAGGAGTGGTGTCAGCAATTTTGTTTTATAAATTGGTTGTTCATTTTGAGTAAACACCTTTCCTGCATTTTGACCATTTAATCTCATTTTAGCCTGTAATTGACTCAGGTGCTGATTAGAGTCGTGAGGCTTTGTACATGTTTGTGCTAGAGCTAACTAGTAATGTTCAATTTATCTGTAATTAATAAATTCAAGATGATTCAATAAATCTCTTCTTATTGATTCTTGATTAGATCTGCTTGTTGAATTCTAAAGGTATCTGAGAAGACAATTAATTTTGTCTTATATATTTGCTTTGCCTTAGTGCACGCTTGGGCATCCAATTATCTATTTTGTAAGATAAATAGAAGGACACCATTGTCAAAGAATCTCCATGGGTGATAGATAACCTGCCCAATCCATTCAATGGTCACTTGAACATAGAAAGTTGATAATTATTGAATAGATGTGATTTTAGGTTTCAGGTGCAAATCAATAATATCATTGTTGTTATAATATTATTTTGTTGAAGTAGATGATAGGTCCTGCTGCTCTGGCACATTTTCTTTATATCTCAAATAGAGATGCATTTGTCCACGGATAGAAAGAGAGAGAGGAGGATGGTGAGATCAGATGCATGGGAGCAATACTTAGCGATGCCTTCTGATGGGACTTCCTCGTCCGATAACCTATGATGTGCATCCTTTTCTGTTATTGCTCTTTTTGTTTCATCGTAATGAGATATAGTCTCGAGAGCCTGTTTTACAATTGGGGGTCCTTCAATCTCTGTGTGCATGGATCATGGGATAGTCAAGGTACCAGCCCTTTTTCCCCTTCTAAAATCTTACTTCAAAGCTTTTGAATTTGTCGTTCTTCTTTCATCCAGTCTCTAGTTTTCATGTTTTCCTCCCCTGATAATTTCTGATTTTTTATTTTTACAAAAGTGATGATCTGGGTTCCATAGTTCTGTAACATATGTAGTGGACCAACTCTGATAATGGTTTTTATGACACAAATGGATGAGAACCCCATCTGAACAGTGGAACAGGTATAACTTTTAGTTCTGCTGATACATATACATAATAGATTTTTTTCAAGTAAGTGCTAAGTGTATACATTAGATAGGATCAGTTGTTCATATTTCCTATAAATGTTTTTCATGGTAGAAACTTTGGACTAGGAGCCTCTGTTTGATGATTTTTATACATCTATTTTAGGGTGCTCTATTGTGTCACTCCAAAGTCAAATTCCTTGCGTTTGAGAATGATGTATTTGTGTAGTAGTTATTATTCTGGCAATTATGTTTTGAAGAATTACATTTGGGACCTCACTTCAAGTTTTGGAGACTGTCAAAACTTTGGAAATGAGAACCAGATTGTTAAGTGTATGCTGTAGTTGTCTGTCAATCATGGCTTTCATTATGCTTCGATTTCATGCTGACATTTTTCTAAAATGTGTCTGCAAGTTATTTCCGAGGATCAGATCATCAGGTATCTGCGCTTCCATTTTTTATTTTAAATGTTTCATTTACATGCATTTTGAAGTTTCTACCCCCTTCTTTTAATTTTTTGGAGGCGAGCTGAGGAGAGCAGGGGGTGTTTGGTTGATAGTCACTTTAAAAACTAATTTGTATTCAGTGAATTTTGCTCCTAGTTAATTTGACTTTCAACAGAATATGGGAAGATGTCTAGCTAGCTGTAGCTAAACATGGAAAATAACGAAAAATACATCCTCCTTGTTTTACTTGATAAGTGATGATTTTTAACTTCAAACATGATTTTTAACTTCAATTTCTTGACATCCTATCCTAATTTTGAGTGTATATATAGACTCCAGTTCTGATGGAACTTGCTTCTCTCTTAAGGCAGAGTTTTATAATTTTTACTATCAATTTATTATGTCTTAAACTCTTGTGTTAATCCCAGATCTTTGAAAACTGAGTCAAATTAGGGGTAGTCTTCTAATAGTGCCTGTATGATGAGATATATGTTAGTTTTCTGGTAGCATCTATCAGATTATGTCCATCACTTTGATTTTGATAAAAATAACTATAGTCCATTGAAGTAATCAATCTATCCTTCAGCGACATTTGATTTATCCTTGCAAAAATAAAATTTCACAAGTAATATGGGGTTTTTTGTGAACCTCATAACTGTTCTATATATTATCATTGTTATTATTAGGGGTCTTCCTAATGAAGGGGAGATGGGTGACATTTAGGTTAACAATGTTTTCCATTAATCCATTTCAACTTTTCTCTCAAAATAAAATGCAGATGTTAGGGGGGCAATTTTTTGTTTAGAAATCTTTTTGTTTGCTCTCTCATAGCATAACTAGCATGTCAAATATGATTGAATGCTATATATTAAGCCAACTTGTTTCCAAGTTGTTTGCTTTACGAAGACAGAGGCACCCAGAATAAATAATTTGCACTTTTAAGTCAATGCATGTTGCTTACAATTCCCATGGAAACCTTATGATCTTTCTCAGTCTTAGCCTAACCATTTGGTTTTTGGTCACTCATCCATTTTTATTGTTTTGCTTTTCCTGTCCTGTTTATGAGTTGGTGATCTCTATTTTAGTTGTCATCTGCCAAAATGGGTTTTGAAAAAGCTTTCATGAGTTCGACACCTTTATCCCTTTCATTGCATCTTACATGCTTTCTGTTCCTGCATGTGAATGTGTTCTCTGCATGCTATTTTCATCAGTCGGGGTTTTGGACAAATGAATTTTGGGTGCATTCATCTTTATACGAGGTATTTCCATAAATCCAACTACTTGTAAGTATTTTGGACAGTGGAGCCAGGGGATTGCAATTGGCCATGCTAAATAAAATTGATGCAGACATTGAGATACACACAAGCTTATGCTATTCAGCAATGGGTTTTAGAGGACATTGGTCGGTGTTATTTACTTTATTTAGCTACCAGAGAAAGCTTAGGTTTAAACAACTCAGGCACCGAGGAGGCTTGCATTGTGTTTTATTTATTTATTTATTTGTGTTTGTTGGGGGCGGGGCAGGTGGGATTCTGATAGTGCTATAGCTGGGGAAATCTTGATTGTTTTTTCAGAGTTTCTTGTGACGAACCTTCTCTTGCAATTCATAATTCAAGTATATGTAAAAAGGGTTTTAGTTTGCATTTTGTATGCAGGGAGTCATGTTGTTTTGCAGCAATTATAGTGTTTGGGACATTGGATCACATTATTGATACGTATATGGATTAATTATGCCTAGAAGAGATATACTTTAATGCACCGGCTAATAAGTTTGACAGTCATGTTGATCAGCAGCCGTTGTATAACATTTTTAGACGTTATGCTACTGTTTACATTTCTTAAACTTTTTCTTCAACATTTTGTGCTATTGTTTTAATTTAGCTATTGCATAAGGGAAGACATACAGGGAGTATGCGTTTCCTTGTTAGATATAAAAGGAAAGCTGAGATGTATAAAATTGTTTACTATTAGTATATACAGTCCGATTATAATTTCACTAGTCGACTTTAGAGGCTATTTTGGTAATTCATTCTGTTATGCTTTTTTGTTTTTTTTTTTTGGGTTATTGTAGAGTCTAGAAATGTTTGGGAGAAAATAGGAGCGGTATTACATGGATTCTTGATTTGAATATTCTGGCTCAAGATTTTTCTGCCATTTCTTAGGAAAAAAAAATCATGACCCAGTCTTGTATTAGAGGGGTGGTCTGTATATCGTCATGCTCTCGTGCAATTCGTTCCCTCTTCAATCATTCTCATCGGTCGTTTCTTTCATTGATTTTGCAGAATACAGATATATTCTCGACTCTGCAGCTGATGTGCCAAAAGCTCCACTTATTTAAGTTTGACAGCAGGGTTATCTCTCTTAAAAGTTGGAGTCGTATTCCTCCAACCGGCCTTTTCTATTAGGCTTCCAATTCAAGCTGAACTGGTCGGGGATCAGAGTGGGTGCTTTAGGACTAACCTATCTTTAAAGGAGTGGAATCTGGGACCTTTGAGTCAATAAATGCTACTTTTTGAAAGTGTGTTCAATTTTGTTTCCTTAACATGGACAAACTGTGAACATCTCACTAATTTTTCTTGTTATCTCTTTCCAGGTCAAAAGTATGGCTGACAATGGCATATTATAGGTACACTTCTGTCGCTTTGTTAGGGATGGGAATTTCTATCCCAATATATTAGGTAAATGAGTAATGAATATAGCATGAGAATTATCAAACTTGATTATAAACCTAATATATATATATATTCACTATCAGAAATTTAGCGAATACAAACGGAATCACCGATAAAATTTTTTCATCGGTATATTACGGTGAATTTTAGTGATAGAATTTACATCCATTATTATATACCAAGGAAATTGCAGTGAGAAAAGTAAAAATAGAAAAAGTCAGAAAAGTACAATGACATGTAAGTTTTACCGATAGAATAAGCCCGACAATAAAGTTCATCTATAAAAATAATTTCTTAGTATCTACTGATAGAATTATAGATGATATTACAGTGGTATTAAAAAAAGCAAATCATATGTTGACGTGGTATTTTTTACCAACAGAATGCTTGATGGAATAATTCTATCGGTAAATCTATTGATAATATTTAATTTATAACCTGGCGATCGATCCTCATTTTCCTCTTTCCCATTTCTTCTTTCTTATGCATTTTTTCTACAACAAACACCCCCCTCAATCTCAACATAATTCAACCTTTCATAACAAATCCGACCACCACAACACTTGGTTTGTCAGCATCTGTGTTCTGATTCAAATTTTATTGAGGATTCTTTACATTAAGTAAGCAAATCTACTTGAAGGGAGCAGACTGAAAAATAACTTCTATATTGTTAAGTCCATGATGAAACCTCTCGATCTAGGATACCAGAAAATTGACATGTGTCCAAATTTCTGCATGCTATACTACCTTGAAATGTAGAGTCAATCAAGTGCAGAACATATGGACATTCTCATTATAAACCCAGAACTGGCAAGGAAAGGACTTTTGTCGCACACATAAAACTTAGATACTTCTCAATTACATCTAGTCTGTAGAGGTTATTCATGTCATCAAAAACTGTTAAGCACATAACATGACACCAATTACATGATGCAGTGGATGGAGTGATGATGCACCATTATGATGGTAAAGCCTGGAAACACTTTAATAATGTGCATTCTTATTTTTCAGTGGAATGAAGGAAAGTGCATTCTAGGTTATATATAAACGGATTCAATCCATTCGGGTCATTTGTTGCTCTTTATTCTTGTTGACCGGTGATACTTACGGTTTACAACTTGCCACTAGGGATGTGTATGAGACTAAAGTTTATGTTTTTATCTATGATCATACTCAGTCCTAGTAATTTGGGTCAAATATAGATGTTTGTCTTCGATCATTGATTGATGAGTTGAAGTAGTTGTGGTCATCCGGTGCTTTGACTTATAGGTTGCGTGATTTTTTGGTACGAGACACAAAAGAAAAAAAAAATATGCAAGAGAAAAAGATCTTTCAATCTGGAATGACACGGTGGTTTGGAAGGATTTCAGATCGCCATACTTCTTGGAGGCTGTATGGGTGAACTACATTCAACATGTGACATCCACGCATTTCACTCGACGGTCATAATCCGGTATGGAGAATTGGCACTGGCGTGTTCACGGTTCCGTTATCATGTACACTAGTGGCTTAATTTCGTTCATTTTGCATGTGAAGCGGATAATAAGATATTTTTATTACTTCCATTTTTTATTTTTTATAGATATATTTAACTGATAACATTTTTATCTTGCAAGCTACGGTTCTTGAACGCAAGCCAAGTCTGATGGAACTTTTTGTTGAAACATATGTGTGGAGTGATGACGGCCAAAAAAGGGTTCAACAATTCGTGTATAGCCAAACTCAGCACTTTGTGGTATGTTGGTTTTCAACTATTTTTTTTAGTAAGTTATAATTTCCTTGAATTTGATAAATTTATTTTTTCTTTCCAACATACATATAACAACCGCTTGAAGGAGAGATATGAGGACAATCCTTTGACATATCAAATCTTAATTCAGATTTATGGTTGGAGGCAAGATCGTCCGGTGGGCCCCATAGAAACCGGGTGTATGGATTTTCTAATACTACAATCGAGAACTTGTTGACGGCCTTTCGATTATTGGATGCTCGCAATCGATTTTGAGCACTCAAACTCCCGAGTTCAAGGCGATGTTAGACCAACAAGTATAGGTTCGAATAACCCATTCTCAATGAAAAATATGAACGAATCATTACAGATTATGAAGAATTTCGCAGAGTGGTAATGGAGATGAGATCACACATGGGTGATACATATGCTCCTTTTTATTTGCCCCGTGGTCCTCTAGTGTAGCCCTTGTTTCAGATTTATTCCTCCTCTTTCAGGGTCGTCTTTGTTTTACATTTATTGTAATTTTATATATTTGATTTTATTTTTTTAATTATTTTCTACTCTTGTTCAATATATATATATATATTTTTAAAATATTTTAAATTATTACTGACGGGGTTACTGACAGAATACTTCCGTCGATATATTTCATAAAGTTGGAAAATAATTATTGCAAATATCACTATTATTGTTAACTCTCCAACAGAGTTACAAATGATGTTCTATCAATGATATGTTATATTTACCAACTGATATACCAACAGAAAATTAAAAACACCGACAGAATTGCATACGATATTCCGTCGGTTATATGAGAAACTTCCCGAGAAAAATACCAACGGAATGAAGCTGGTAAACTTTTTTAGTGCACTTTATCCATCTGTTAATCCATCAATATATTTATTACCGATAGACCATAAATTACTGACAAAGGTTTTTTTGATGGACTGCTTCCGTCTATGAACCTGTCAATAAAATACTTATCAATAAAATTTACTAATGAAAATTTTTGTTGATAAAACTGTTAAATCTAAATAAATATTTAAATTTATTACTAACTAGATATTGAGTGGAATATAAATATATTAGAAAATTGATCCAGGAATACTCCATCGCCATCTCTAGTGACAGCCGCCATTCCCATCAAAAACCATTAGGCAAAAATTGGACATATACGGCCAACCTTGTGGATGTATCTTTCACAACCGCCACATGGGACAAATGAATCCGATGGCTTACGTTATCACAGTCTCCCAACTTTCAATCTTACTAGCTTTCCACATTTTCCTTGGATTACTTTTTTGACTAGCTCCTTATTTTTTAATTTTGGTTTTATGCGCAGAAAATGATGGAGATCCTAATTTTGTCAGGAGAACGTGTCTGCATCATTAACTTGAACACGTTTTATTTGTCTACTGACTACTTATTGATGCATTTTCTTTTCTTTTCCTTTCGGCAGCGGTAGCTTGAATTAATAATGGGACCTGATGAACTAAATCCTAGAACGGCATACATTTATCACCAGATGTGGAGTCGCTTGACTTAATTTCATGTCATCCTTCCCGCTGCATGTGGCCAGTACTAGGGAAGTTCTTTTCTTTTTTTCTTTCTTTTCTCCTTTTGAATTATATAGGACATTGTTCGTTGTTCAAAAAACGAAAATAAAATAAAATTACATAGGACATGGAAAGTTACGACACGATAAACATGGAGTATTGATATCAGGATTCTTGAAACATCATCCTTCATTCTGCCTTGGAGTATTGATATCAGGATTCTTGAAACATCATCCTTCATTCTGCCTGCTTTTGTCTTGCAATTCTCAAAAGTGTCTGAAGTATTTGAACTTCTGAGAAGATCGAGCATTTGTCCTTCAATAATTAATAAAGGCCAAGATTGGATAGAAAACCTTTTTAATTTAGCATGAAACTATGGACACTTGCTTGTCTGGAGCGATATCGCTATCTGATGAGAGGAACACACAACACAAGCTCGTGCTTGAAGAATTTGCATTTAATATTCCATGGTTGAGACTGAAATGTGATACCTCACCGAACAAATTGAAAGATATGATGCGTGGTCTTATAATCCTTCAACTCCCTCGCTTAACAATGGTTTTTCTCCACTCACGTTGAATTTTTAAGATAATATATCAAGGAGCATACATTTCAATAGAAGGAAACGAGGAGAGTTTTATTTTTCTTCAAGTTGACCAATAAGACTCTGAAACTATGCAATAGTTGGCTTGAAATTAAAGATTGTCCTTTCGATGAGTACTTTTTTTGCTGGAATTACTAGGAAAAGTAATGTCTTGTGTGTTGGTGAATGGAATATTGTTGCTTCTGCATCACGATTTATAAGAATTTACTACTGTATCAATGCACTGCCTTGATGATGGTCATCTGCATCAAGATCAACCACAAGGGGTTGATTAATCTCCCCTACTCAGGGAGTGAAGAGTTCGTGCTTTGTTGTAATTATTTAAACTATCCTTTCTTTCACTAGCCAGCAGCTAGCTGGTTGAGTGTTTCTGTTAATATATTCATCGATTTCCAAAAAAAAAAAAAAAACCTCAACGAGTGTTTTAATTGAATAAAGTATAATCTGGCAACTTAATTTGATGGTGTAATTGAGGCAACAGCATGGACATACAAATTGGGTCAACGTCACAGAATGGACCCGCTCTTCTTCGGCCATTTCGATTGGAATTGGGCATTAGGGTTTTACTTACTTAAGTCGCCTGCATACACATGCATGCAATGAGTACGTATACACAAGTGCCTGCATTAATGTAGACACAGCAGGTTCTTTACTGTGTCTTATGTACTTGTGTCTGTAAATTAGTAAAGAATCAATGAGCGCAGAGCAGTGCAAAAGGGGAATTGTGTTGCTGGTCGGAAAAGGAAAAAGGAAAATAAAAGGAGCATTGTTTTTGGCATAATTAAGATCGAAGCTTGAGCTTTCTTTTGTGTGGTCTGATGTAATTGATTTAGGAAGTGGAACACTTGGAAGTGGCCATGATTCACGAATCTTGTAAGTTTCATATTATTTAGGAATTATGCAACTCCTTACTTTTAAATAAAAAAATAATCATGAATTTCTTGGTTATACATTAATTATAAAAAGACCAGGCACTAGGGGAAACGACAGCAAGATACACACCTGGATTGCATCAAAGAGTAAAATGTGGCTCATGAATTGAACCTAGAAGTGCTCTTTATGCTGGAATATTATGTGTCTACGTCAAACAAAAAATGCATGGATACTTTCCCTTCCATATATATATATATATATACGCCTTCCTTGTATAACAGGTTGGCTGACAGAATTATCCATGGCTGGAATTCCAATACTTCTTCCCCCCCCTGATCTTATGGTTGCTTAATACTTCCCTATTCCCTATAGGGAAGTGTGAAGATGCAGTTTTTCTTGGGTATCGAATATTTGCTCTACAGATTCAGTGTCATAGCAAGACATGATCTCTTTTTTTGGTTTTCTGTCTTGTCTAATTATCACTCCTCCTCCTATGATCTATTCTTATAACTAAAACTTATTTGATTCATTAAGAACATGAAGGATGAATTTTTTTTAATGATAATGCAAATTTTAGCTTAACTCGTGCCTATCTACCAAAACAGTTCTCACCCAAAATTTAATAATCTATATAATGCTTTTTCTTGTTGTTTAGGTGTTAGGAAGCCTATGATTAGGACATGAAGATTTATTATTACTATTATTTTTTCATAAGTAATGGATTAGTACCTGAAGCTTAAGATGGGAGTATTATATTATTTATATCTAACTTTATTAGCAAAGGTTAGAGGACTTTGTAATTTATGCTAGTGAATTCTAGCTAGGATAATGGGATGACAGATTTGCCTTCAAGTTTTATGCAGTTCATGGAGGTAAATGGAGTAAC
>Ga0307515_10008625_pt1 | contig 19837 bp, 22 predicted proteins | sample 17_EM_MG_FD_194513 | JGI IMG/M metagenome (GOLD analysis project Ga0307515, IMG submission 194513) | Populus trichocarpa ectomycorrhiza microbial communities from riparian zone in the Pacific Northwest, United States - 17_EM | ecosystem: Host-associated > Plants > Roots > Unclassified | place... | reverse complement strand
CCAGGCGCCAAATCAGGTGATAACCCAGTTGGGTTAGGTCGTCTAGCCCGGCCTGTTTATTCCCAGGCCACGTCACCAAAACCAGACAAAAACCGCCCGGGCCACGTACCCTCTATTTGCAGTGAATACCATTCGAATTTGGGATGCCGACACTGGTGCTGAAGTTGGCAACCCTCTAAAGGGGCACACTAGCCGTGTGTGGTCTGTTGCATACTCCCCTGATGGGCGGAACATCGCCTCTGGATCCGCCGATATGACCGTTCGGATCTGGGATGCTGAGACCGGTGCTCCAATTGGCAGGCCTCTAGTTGGGCACACAGATAGGGTGCGGATTGTTGCTTACTCTTCCAATGGGAAGCACATCATCTCCGGATCCTGTGACAAGACCATTCGAATCTGGGATGCTGAAACCGGCACAGCAATCGGTAGGCCTCTAGAGGGACATCTCTCGTATGTGAACTCTGTTGCCTATTCTACCAATGGACAGCATATCATCTCTGGATCTGCTGATCAGACCATTCGAATCTGGGATTCCAAGACTGGTGCTCCATTTGGCAATCTTGTGGCGGGACACACTGCTGGGGTGTTGTCCGTGATCTACTCTCCCGATCGGCGACGAATCATCTCCGGATCCGCTGACACAACTATTCGTATGTGGGATGCAGAGACTGGTGCTACAGTTGGCAAGCCTCTACAGGGGCACACCAATTTTGTGTGGTCCATTGCTTGTTCTCCTAATGGACGACATATTGCCTCTGGATCTCGTGATGGCACCATTCAAATATGGGATGCCGAGATTGGTGCTGCAGTAATGAGACCTCTAGAGGGGCATACTGGGGAGATTCATTCCGTTGCTTACTCTCCCACTGGGCAGCGCATCGTCTCTGGCTCTAGTGACAGCACTATTCGAATTTGGGATGCCGAGACTGGTGTTGCGATTGGCGAGCCTCTAAATGGTCACAAGTCTGGGGTGCGGTCTATTACATACTCCCCTGATGGGCAGCGAATCATCTCTGGATCCAATGATAAGACCATTCGAATCTGGAATGCTGAGACCGGTGCTGCCATCGGCCACCCTCTAGAGGGGCACACTGATGAGGTGTGGTCTGTGGCTTACTCTCTTGATGGCCAGTACATCATCTCTGGATCTAGCGACAGAACCATTCGGATCTGGGATGCTGAAACGGGTGCTGTAATTGGCGTGCCCCTGGAGGGGCACGCTGATTTTGTCTCATCAGTGGTTTACTCTCCCAACGGGCAGAATATTATATCTGCATCTGCTGACAGGACCATTCGAATCTGGGACGCCACCACTGGTGCTGCAATCGGCAAGCCTCTAATGGCGCATGCCGATTATGTGATGTCTATCGCATGCTCTCCTGACGGGCAACATATTGTCTCTGGTTCTTGGGACACCACAATCCATGTGTGGGAGTTACCTCCACGTCCTCCTATCCGCCTGCCTTTAGCCGATTTTTATGCAAAGCCAGATGCAAATGGTTGGGTCAGAGACTCAGATAATGGTTTACTATACTTTGTACCTACGGATTTTCGCACAGGCCTGCATTCACCTGCTCTGCTGACAATCCCTCTGACCTCTCATACTAGAACCGTCGCTCTTGATTTTGAAGACTTTGTGTTTGGGACCTCTTGGGCCGAAATATTCAATAGTGCAAATGCTTAGGCTTTCTTTCCAGTCTCTGTACTTGTATTTAGGTTTACTAGTGCCTCTCTGATTATTGATGTTCTAGTGCCTTCTTCCTTAGACTTCTCATTTTGTTACAACAAGCGATCTTCTCTAGGCAAAGATCCGACATATTGGGGCAGTGATAAACCTCGGGCTTTGCATCCAAAACGTCAATAAAATCGCCTTGAACTCCATCTGACCTTTTTATTTATTTTTGGTTTGGTAATTCAATCTTACGTGCTAAGAACCAGTTCATGTTACACGAACATCTGACCTTATATCCCTTCCTGGTGACATTATGGGCCACTCTTTGCTCTATCTGCCAGTTTCTCACTGCAGATCCTCGCGTTCCAGAAGCCACGCCCACAGGGCGCCAGAGAAGCGGCGTCTCGGTTCTGTACAACCTTTACTCTGGTTTCTCTATTAGCAAATCACCAGGGTATCCGATGCCCTCGAGTCACCATGGTGATTGTGTGCCGCTTGGAAAATTCTTCATCAATCTATACCCTACGATATGCGCGTTTGGATCCTAATGAAAAGCAGTCATTCATTTTGGGCCAAAAACTGACTAGCGAGCGAGGCGATCGACCTTCAGGCGCCTTTCATGTTTCAGTGATCATCGGAGCACCACCGAGCACGTATTCAATGTACCTAGCCAGTCATAATCACCCACTGTCCGCTTGAATTTAATGGCGAAACGTAGAGGACATTATTTTAGTTGGAAAGAATCTGGTCTCTAGAAACACAATTCTCTGCGAGCACTACCGTTCGCTTCTTTGCAACTGCACATCCCGGTCAGCCAATTAATAACCTACACATGGACGGAATCCCTGCGCTCTTAGCTTCGCTTCATAAACTCGAAGAATTGTTAAAGGGGTACTCACCAATAATGAGCGGATCGACCGAGAGGGCTGTGGAGAAGGCTATTAAGTATGGTGTTCCCCGGATCGCGGATCAGGTGTGGGAAGCAAGAACCGGGGAGATAAACAATATTCATTTTGCCTCCCTAAAACATTTTCTTTTGTTGCCACCAAGACATTTTATTCGATACGCCTTTCTTGCTTATTAGCCCCTTCTATCATGCTCAGCGCACTACCATATGCGTACCTTACTATCCTGAGGAGCTTTCGGCTATTATCGAGTTCCGATCAGCGGCGACTATTGTCCAATGCTTCGTTGAATGGCCGGTATTCCTTTTTGCCAGTCTGTTAGCCACATACCGGTCTCTTGCCATACACCAGTCTGTTTGCCACCCCGGTTTCCCTATAAATGGACAGTCGACAGTCCAGCCAACGAGTCACTGCAACCTCCCTATTTTCAATCCAGTCCCACCTCCACTCCCCCCAGAGATATCAGCGAATGAGCTCTGCTGAGCGACCCGACCTCTCATCACATGCCTGCACTGGGGCGTCGGCAAAGCCGATCGATGATGACTATTTAATGGATACGAGTAACTGGACTACGGATGATTTAGCGGCGGCTATCCTCCTCGCTAGGTGGATGCAGTCGCGCAATGCTGCGAGAGGGGCACGCAATCGAGGTTCCATTCAAGGTATGTAAAAAGGGTCCCCTTTGTGATACCCATGGACCCACAAGAGGAGTTTCTAGGTGGCGGTTGGAGTGCGGGAATCGCTGGCAAGACTGTCGCTGATATTCAAGGTGGAACTACGGATATGAAGGCAGAAGAGTACTCCGATACGGACCAAGGTAGCACCACTGTGTGTAACTCTCCCTCCGACATGGATCAAGGTAGCACGACTGCGTGTTGCACTCCCACGGTCACCGTTGGATACAAGAGTGGCCATAGCCTTACCGTTGGAGCGAGGACACAGGGATAGAAGCGGAAGAGACTAATGGTGTCGGGCCGTGCCTCTTGCCCCCTGCCTCTTGCCTCTTATCCCCCGTTAGCTGTGATTCTATCCTCCCTTGGCCTTCCCTCTGGATTCACAGTTCCTCCTACCTTGGCGTGTGCCTGGTTTTGCTTGATTTGTAGTAGACGACCGACGACCAACGAACGACGAATGTATGTATGAGAGTATAAGAATGACATGAGCTCCTGATAGGCAAAGGGCAAAGATCGATCGCTCGATCGATGGAGCAGCAGTAAGCGAGCGAGCGAGCCGTCTGAGGGCGAGCAGAAACAGAGACGGAAGGTCGTCGGCCCTGACCGAAACACCGAAAGAGTGGTTCAACAGTGTTTGGAACTGAGTGGAGACATGGCTTGACAGTTACTAAGACACGTGCTTCTGTGGCTTCTGTGGCTTCTGTGTCGTCGTGTCATCATCCAGCATCCAGCCACAGCAGCCACATCGCTCCATCGCGCCATCGCACCATCGCAACGGGCAACGTAACGGACCAGGGCCCATGTGCGTCTGCGTCTATGCGCTTGTGAGTCTATGCGTCGGTTACAGGGGTTGCAAGGGCCGAAAAGTGAGACAAACTTCGATTTTCTTTCTTTCTTTCTTTCTTGCTGGCAGGCGACTGACAGGCGCGGCGGATGGTTCTTCTCTTCTCGTCTTCTCGGTCGTCGTGCCGGTGGCCCGGTGGCGTCGCGGATTGCCTGAGTGTCTGAGTGTGTCTCGGTTGATTTCAAGTTTACATGAACACGTACATCTACATTCCAAATCATCATTCATGCATGCCTTCATTCCTCCGTTTCCCCCGATATCCCCGGTCCTCCGTTCCTCCGTTCCCGTTCCTTGCTCAAAATATATATTGTGCACAATTGGGATCCTCTCATCCTCCCATCCTCCCATCCTCCCCCCGGCCTCCCTTCTGCTCCCGCCGAGCTCGCCATCGCCATGGTTTCGTACATGGGCGTCTTTTCTGAAAGTGAATAATAACAGTCCGTGGGATAGCAGTGTGCATAACACGCGGAGGTTACGTTGTGCCACCTCGCACATTCATACCCACCCAGCACAACACGACCATTTGGGCACGCGGGCATGCAAGACGAATGAAAGACTACCGAAAATTCCAATCTGCAACAAGGGGTGGAGCATCGCCTGCCTCGAGGCGTATAGGCGGGTAGCCGGTGGTAAGATGCGCTCGCCTGCGTGTGCAGCGGGAAAGCATGCAAGAACCATTCCCCTCACCGGCCTCCACTCAGCGTATATAATCTCGAGATTCCGCCTCTGCGAGTACCCTCTTCTATACACCTCGCACCACCCCGCAACCAATGGCTTCCTTAATCCCAGCTCAAGGATCGCGCTCCCCTCAACTTTCCCTATCCTTTGCTCCGGCGCCCCTTCTCTCCCCGCGCCACACTACTTCCTTCATCGCTGTTCAACCGCCAACGCCAACACAAGATGAGCATATGATTGAGAAGAGGGACAACATGGATACGAGAACTTCCACAGCGAACGAACTCGGTCCTCCACCGTCACCCTTTCCGACTCCAAGACGGCGAGGGAATCTCCTCCACAAAGTCTCACAAGAGTTCCGCCGTCAATCCCTTGAGGGCATTTCCCCTCCATCCGTAAAATATCTTCACCCCAACGATGCTGCTGCAAGGCCCATCACCGCGCTCGTCATTTCTCCCCCAACCTCTCCGCGCAACTCGGCCTATTCCACGGTTGGTGGGGGCCAGCAACGAAAGACATGGAGGATGTCGCGAGCATCACGAGCACCGACAGTGGAGGAGGAGGAGGAGGTGCCGGAGATATTGGAAGCCTCGGACGCTGACATTGGCGAACACGGGCGACGAATGAAGGAGCACCGGCAGTCCCGGCAGCGAGGACACCGCCGTCTCCGCAGCGACCAGACGCGGACGACGTACATGAGCTCGGCGCGCGAATCGCTAGGGAGCAGGCTGTCTCGTCTCCTCACTCGAGAAGATTTCATCATGGCGGATCTCGAGAAGCGGCGTCGACGAGACTTCACCATCGGCTCCCGACATCCTCTGGAGGCGCTTCCATCGTCCGGTCAGCAGGTGTCGGAGGGAACGGAGGAAAACGAGCAGTATTATCTCGTGAACCTTATCAAGGAAGTGTGGAATATGCCATGGATTGCTGATCCGATCGTCTCTACATTGGTTATCCCGAGGACAGGGGATGAGTTTCCAGAGAGTTGGTTCAAGCCGAAATATATGGATGCCGACGAGTTGGCGGAAGAGGGACTAGCGGATGTACCCAATGGGAGTGCGATTGGGGGCGCTTTGAATGTTCCGGCAACAAGTGTTCAAGCCCCTGAGCCGGCGTATGCAGCGATCTGGAGGGTGAGAATGAAGCAGGCGTTTGGCCGATAAAGTGTAACCGGTTTGATTTGTGACTATGCGTTAATGTCCAAGTAGCTTGATTATGGTTCTGTACGGATATTGGATATCCTATTTATCTTGGTAATTTGGGAATGCGCAGAGTTTGAGTGTGCTTTCACCGTCCACGCAAGTAACATGGGGCCAAACTGGCTCATTCACTATCTTTGGACGTCCTTTCCGATTCAAGGACTATTCTTCCTCAGAGTTCCGGTTTCATCGCATCTCGAAGGCCTTGCTACCTTGTCTGGAGGCTGAGACTTCGGCGGCGTTTCTTCCTTCCAGTTCGAGATTATTGAGGCCCATTTCACGATCAGGAGCGTTGAAGCGCCGAATGAGGGGATCTGAATTATTCGCAGGCATGTGAATGCATTTGTCGGCGAAAAAGCGGACATACAACTCGAGACTGATAAGAGAGGGAACGAAATGAGAAACGTGGACTTGAACCGACCTCTGACTTCCAACTTCCGGTGATTTAGATGAGCATCGAAAAACGGGTGGTATGGACGAAACCAAAATGCCGCTTGGTCTCCGCACCGACATCGAGCAGACGTCATGCAAGCACTGGCGTCGGGAAGGGTGTTGCAAACCATGCCAATTGGCATACGTTTGGTCTCGGCCCCGCTCCTGAGGGGCTCAGCATCGTTCTGGTTTAGGCAAGCGTCTTATAAAACTCCGTCTTCCTTCTCGATACGCTCTGCGTCTACATCCTCCGGACTCCCTGAAGATGCAAAGACTCATGTTTTCGTGATCTGGGCTCCAGATTACACGGACAAAGATGCTCTGGCTCGCCGCCTTGCTGTACGAGAGAAGCACTTACACGAGACAAAGCCAGGTCAAGAGGCAGGATACTACCGTGAGCAATTCGCCGCAATGAGCTGCCTCAAATTCATACCTCTTCAGTGTTCGGCGGTGCCTTCCTTACCCCTGAGTCGATTGCCGCAGCAGACGCTCCGAAGAAAATGGCGGGATCGTTACTACTCGTCAGAGCAAAGTGTATCGAAGAGGTGCGAACAAATGTAGAAGCTGATATATACTGGAAATCCAATGTGGTAAGTCTCTGTAGGGTCGTCTGTCGCCAAACTAATTTTGCCGCACTAGTGGGATAAAGAGAAAGTAATTATAGCACCTCTCCGGAGGGCCATTGGTCCGGTTTTAGAGAACGATCCCGATATCTGAAATGGGGCTTCGTTGACCACTTCGTGCTATTCCACAATTTCCGGTGTACTACCGTCAATATCCAACCCTCTCATTCCCTATTGCTGTGATGAAAATTTGGTGCTGCAAGGTCGCAACACAGCACAACTCAAAATAGCTTGCAATGGGTCCGGACGCGATAAACACTCTCACAGGCGGGGGTGTAGTCGGGTATTTTGAGGTCAGTCTGTTCCTGAGAGGATGTAGCACTGCAAAAGCTGTTTTCTATGTATTCATGAGACGTAAAAGTGCTTCTGCGAGTTTTCATGTTCGACGCGATGGTCTAATCGAAGTGTGCACGCACATTTATAAGCTCTCCCAGTATGGTTAGCCAGAACATACAGCAGGTGCGTTTTCAAAAGGCTCGCGAGCGACCCAGGATGTGTTCTCGCCCTCGGTGAGTGACGATCGATGCTGACAGATCGAGTAAAAGCACGAGGATACTCTCGTGATCTGGCTTTCGTAAGTTTGCTTTTTCCACTCGAGTCGCCGTGTTCCAGAAATTTGAGGACGACGGCATCAGAACCCGGTGACCAATTTGTCTTGACAGACGTTAGCTGTCATCGGCCGCACACCGCGGCCGGACATGTCGATCGATCCTTTCTCGATCTCTCCTGCACCTCGAAGCCCTACAGAGCGAACGACTATGGCGACGAAGGCACCCCAAACAAAGAATCTGTGAGCACCTCGATGAATATATAGCGTCGCATTGTTGCTGATGATACATAAAAAGCCTCTACCTGAATGGTGCGGCGCTTCACTTCAATTTAGGTCCCCACAGCTCATCTAGGATAACAAAAAGAAATCATTGTGCAAGATATCCCAGATTTGAAGTATAAGCCGGTTTTGTTTGTAGGAAGTGAGGCGATAGAGTTGGAGAGGAAAGACAACAGCACCTGGGCACCAGTCCAACCACCGTATGTCCTTCGCCCTCTCCCTACATACACTCACCGGAGCCTGTGCGTATATAGGGATATTTCTCCGACATCCCATGTGCGCGTAGAAATACAAATTAAGAGCGGTCATCTACCGTGGGCGAAGAAGCACCAGAATATCAAAGATATCGACATTCAAGGGCCATTTAATGAGTATTGGACATCCAAGGAACACAAGATTATGGTACCAGGTTGGTCATTATCCCCAACCAGTCCGCTCCTATCTGATAGAGAGGCGCAGAGGTAGTTGTCGTTGGAAAATATCGTTGCACTATTGAATTACATTTCTCTGCGAGCCCTACGGTATGCCTCTTTTCAACCGCGCATCCCGTCTAACTAATAATGTCCGCTCAGGCGGAATCTCTCCACTCGTTGCTCAAGGAACTTGAGGGATTGTTAAAGGAACACTCCCCTATGATGGGTGCACCGACAGAGAGGGTTGTGGACAAGGCTATTAAGTACGGGGCTGTCCTCGCTGACGTCAGTTCTCCCACCAAATGGCAACCAGCGAGGGACTGACATCCTCCAGTTGAACCCTGTCGCGAAGGCTGTCTTTGGGCTTGCCAGCGTCACGTTCGAGGTTCGTGCCGTCTGTCTGCGCATCAGGGGCGGAGCTAACATGTGGCTGTTTAGCTCTTGAAGGAACAAAACAAATACGACCAGATACCATCGGCCCTCTTGGATCGGTTGCAGCGCATTTTGCCTTTGGGGAAGAAGGTCGCAGACGACGTTGTCTGCGAAGAGACGGAAATCTTGGAGAAGGTCACCCGGCGAATGTTCGAAGTGATGCAAAGGGTTGCAGAATTCTCATGCAGCTATGTCAAAGGTAGTAGGCAGTCATGTTCTGGAGTTGGCAACTACTGATGATCACAGCGAGAGCGGTCGGTGGGTCGGCCCACCCAGAAAAGATTGAAGAAATGGACAGAGAGCTGGCCAAGGTGATTGAGGACTTCAACCATGCAGTGGACGTCGAGGCGCTCCGGCTAGCGAAAAAGAATGGTAAGCACTCATGGCCCCTAGTTGGCCAGAATCGTTCTCAATGACTTGCGTAGAGCAAGAATTTTTACTTACACGGCTCAAACGCGTCGAGACGGGTTATGACTTGACACTCTGTTGTATGGAAGGCACCCGGGAGACTCTGTTGGATCAAATCATCGCCTGGGCGGCCAATGAGTCGGATACGAGCAATATTTACTGGATCCATGGGTTACCCGGAATTGGCAAAACGTCATTGGCTCATTCTATCTGTCAAAAGCTTCACAACAAACAGCGGCTCGCTGGAGCATTCTTCTGCCAGAGGGATGACGCGAATATGAGCGAGATCAGAAACATCCTCCCCACTCTTATCTCCAAGCTCGCTGAAATGTTCCCCCCCTTTCGAAGCATCGTCGCAGACCGTCTTCGTAGTGACCCAAATCTGACATCGAGGTCGATGAATGACACTCTCTTCCTCGACCTTATCTGCAACCTCACTCGCCAGCCAAACCATGCCCTCGTCTTTGTCATTGACGCACTCGACGAATGTGGGGACGATCAAAATCGTCCAGCCCTCTTGAAGGCGGTGACTGCGGCGGCCTCCCATGTTCCGTGGCTCAAGATTATTGTAACCAGTAGACCTGAAGACGAAATCCAACGTTTTTTCAACCGTCTCCCTCGATCATCATATTCGCGATATGACTTGGCCACGGACCAAGAAGCTGGAGCCGATTTGCAAACCTTCGCCCGAAGCCAGTTCGATTTGGTGGCTGAAAAATGGTGCCTCCCCATCCCTTGGCCAGAACAATCGCTCTTTGATGGAGTGATCTCTCAGGCGAACGGTCTTTTCATCTTCATCAAGACTCTTGTCCTTACCCTTAGGCAATGTGAAGACCCCGAGAAGACTTTGAAGGTAGCTCTGCAAGACTCAGCCGGCACTGGCTTGAAACCTCTATACGATCTTTACTCCAGCGTCTTAAAAACGCAAAGGGTGCCGAGCAATGCTGAGTTTCGGCAGGTGATTGGAGTGCTTCTTACAGCGGCTCCATATCGCGCTCTATGTGATGAATCGATTGCGGAGCTGTCAGGAGTGAAGCCTAACCTGGTCAAAAAGTGGGTGAACGATCTCAGCTCCTTGCTGTATCGCGACGAAGCGGCCAATGGAGGCGTTCGTGTCCAACATTTGTCAATTTCGGAATTCTTTATCAGCAATCACTGCGTCTATCAAGTCAATCCAGCAGTCGCTAACGTGCAGCTGGGAATCGCTTGCCTCAAGACGATGGTCGAACAGCTCCGTTTCAATATCTGCAAGCTCGAAGATTCCCGGCTTGCTAATGCGGACATCCATGAGCTCCCATCGCGAATCAAAGAGCACATTTCCGACGCTTTGCAATATAGTGCTCTCTATTGGTCAAATCATGTTTGCTTTACTCCCGACAATGGAGATCGTTGTGTGTGGGGAATGTTGAAAGAACTCTTTGGAGGGTTGTATGGGTTATTTTGGGTTGAAACGTTGAGTGTTATGGGAATGGTGCCGATTGGTGCTCCAAGCTTGCGACAAGTGATCTCTTGGGCCAAGGTGAGTTCACCTCCGTATTTCCATCTGCCAAAATGATTCCAACTTGATGTAGAATGATGATTCCACTACTGTTAAGAGAATCCGGGATGTTTGTCGTTTTATCATCACCTTCCACACCCCGATCTCTATCAGCACTCCGCACATCTATATTTCAACGGGACCCTTCCTACCTTCACAGTCACCTTTATCAGCCATCTTCAGCAAGTGGTTTACAAAAACTATTAAGATGCAGAAAGGGAAATTGTTGTCATGGCCAGCGCCACCGTTGCAATGGATTGGACACTCTGATGCAGTCTGGTCCGTCAGCTGTTCTCCAAGCGGGCACCACATTGTCAGTGGATCCGATGATAAGACGATACGTATTTGGGATGTCGAGACTGGTACCACCATCGGCAACCCACTAAAGGGTCACACTGACTGTGTGGGATCCGTTGCTTACTCTCCCGATGGGCGGCACATCGTCTCTGGCTCTGTTGATAGGACCATTCGGATCTGGGATGCTGATACCGGTGCTCCAGTTGGCGGGCCTCTAGAAGGGCACACAGATGAGGTGTGTGCTGTTGCATACTCTCCCAATGGGCAGCACATCATTTCCGGATCTAAGGATGAGACGATTCGAATCTGGGATGCTGAAACTCGCGCAGCAATTGGCACACCTCTAGAGGGCCACACTCATTCTGTGATGTCTGTCGCTTACTCTCCCAATGGGCAGAATATCATTTCGGGGTCTCGTGACAATACCATTCGAATTTGGGATACCGACACTGGTACTGAAGTTGGCAACCCTCTGAAGGGGCACACTGACAGTGTGTGGTCTGTTGCATACTCCCCTGATGGGCGGAACATCGCCTCTGGATCCGATGATATGACCATTTGGATCTGGGATATTGAGACCGGTGCTCCAATTGGCAGGCCTCTAGTTGGGCACACAGATAGGGTGCGGATTGTTGCTTACTCTTCCAATGGGAAGCACATCATCTCCGGATCCTGTGACAAGACTATTCGAATCTGGGATGCTGAAACAGGCACAGCAATCGGTATGCCTCTAGAGGGACATCTCTGGGATGTGACCTCCGTTGCCTATTCTACCAATGGACAGCATATCATCTCTGGATCTGGTGATCATACCATTCGAATCTGGGATTCCAAGACTGGTGCTCCATTTGGTGACCCTGTGGCGGGGCACACTTCTGGGGTGTTGTCTGTGACCTACTCTCCCGATCGGCGACGAATCATCTCCGGATCTGCTGACAACACTATTCGTATGTGGGATGCAGAGACTGGCGCTGCAGTTGGCAAGCCTCTACAGGGGCACACTGATGGTGTGTGGTCCGTTGCTTGCTCTCCTAATGGACGACATATTGTCTCCGGATCTCATGATGGCACCATTCAAGTATGGGATGCCGAGATTGGTGCTGCAGCGATGAGACCTCTAGAGGGGCATACTGGGAGCATTAATTCCGTTGCTTACTCTCCCACTGGGCAGCGCATCGCCTCTGGCTCTAGTGACAGTACTATTCGAATTTGGGATGCTGAGACTGGTGTTGCGATTGGCGAGCCTCTAAATGCCCACACGTCCGGAGTGCAGTCTATTGCATACTCTCCTAATGGGCAGCGAATCATCTCTGGATCCAATGATAAGACCATTCGAATCTGGAATGCTGAGACCGGTGCTGCCATTGGCCACCCTTTAGAGGGGCACACTGATGAGGTGCATTCTGTGGCTTACTCTCCTGATGGACAGTACATCATCTCTGGATCCAAGGACAGAACCATTCGGATCTGGGATGCTGAAACGGGTGTTGTAGTTGGCGTGCCCCTCCAGGGGCACGATGATTTTGTTTCATCAGTGGTATACTCTCCCAACGGGCAGAACATTATATCTGCATCTGATGACAGGACCATTCGAATCTGGGATGCCACTACTGGTGCTGCAATCGGCAAGCCTCTAATGGCGCATGCCGGTTATGTGATATCTATCGCATGCTCTCCTGACGGGCAACACATTGTCTCTGGCTCTTGGGACACCACAATTCATGTATGGGAATTACCTCCATGTCCTCCTATCCGCCCGCCTCTCGGCGATTTTTATGCACAGCCAGATGCAAATGGTTGGGTCAAAGACTCAGATAATGGTTTACTATACTTTGTACCTATGGAGTGTCGTACGGGCTTGCATTCACCTGCTCTCCTGACAATGCCTCCGACCTCTCATACCAGAACAGTCACTCTTGATTTTGAAGACTTTGTGTTTGGGACCTCTTGGGCCGAAATATTCAACAGTGCAAATGTTTAGGCTTTCTTTCCAGTCTCTGTACTTGTATTTAGGTTTAATAGTGCCTCTCTGATTATTGATGTTCTAGTCCCTTCTTCCTTAGACTTCTCAATTTGTCACAACAAGCGATCTTCTCTAGGCAAAGATCAGACATATTGGGGCAGTGATAAACCTCGGCCTTGCATCCAGAACGTAAAAAAAATCGCCTTGAACTAGACATGCATCTGACCCTCTTATTTATTTTTGGTTTGGTAATCCAATTTTACGTGCTAAGAACTAGTTTATGTTACACAAACATCTGACCTTATATCCCTTCCTGTGACTACACATTATGGGCCACTCTTTGCTCTATCTGCCAGCTTCTCACTGCTGATCCTCGCGTTCTGGAAGCCACGGCCTGCAGGGCGTCAGAGAAGGGGCACCTCTGTTCTGTACAACCTTTACACTGGTTTCTCTATCAGCAAAGCACCAGAGTATTCAATGCCCCCGAGCCACCATGGTGACTATGTGCCGCTTGGAAAATTCATTATCAATCTATACCCTACGATATATGCGTTGGGATCCTAATGAAAAGCAGTCATTCATTTTGGGCCAAAAACCGACTAGCGAGCGAGGCGATCGCCCTTCAGGTGCCTTTCAATGATCATTGGAGCACCAACGAGCACGTATTCACTGTACCTAGCCAGTCATGATCACCAACTGTCCGCTTGAATTTAATGGCGAAAACTAGAGGACATTATTTTAGTTGGAAAGAATCTGGTTTCTAGAATTACAATTCTCTGCGAGCACTACCGTTCGTTACTTTGCAACTACACATCCCGGCCAGCCAATAACCTTCACATAGACGGAATCCCTGCGCTCTGCGCTTCATAAACTCGAAGAATTGTTAAGGGGTACCCACCAATATTGAGCGGATCGACCGAGAGGGCTATTAGTGGAGAAGGCTATTAAGTATGGTGTCCCCCAGATCAGGTGTGGGAAGCAAGAACCGGGAAGACAAACAATATTCATTTTCCCTCCCTAAAAATTTTCCTTTTGTTGCCACCAAGACATTTTATTCGATACGCCTTTCTTGCTTATTAGCCCCTTCTATCATGTTCAGCGCACTACCATATGCGTACCTTACTATCCTGAGGAGCTTTCGGCTTTTATCGAGTTCCGATCAGCGGCAACTATTGGTCAATGCTTCGTTGAATGGCCGGTATTCCTTTTTGCCAGTCTGTTAGCCACATACCGGTCTCTTGCCATATACCAGTCTGTTTGCCACCCAGGTTTCCCTATAAATGGACAGTCGACAGTCCAGCCAACGAGTCACTACAACCTCCCTATTTTCAATCCAGTCCCACCTCCACTCCCCCCAGAGATATCAGCGAATGAGCTCTGCTGAGCGACCCGACCTCTCCTCACATGCCTGTACTGGGGCGTTGGCTAAGCCGGTCGATGATGACTATTTAATGGACACGAGTAACTGGACTACGGATGATTTAGCGGCGGCTATCCTCCTCGCTAGGTGGATGCAGTCGCGGAATGCTGCGACAGGGGCATGCAATCGAGGTTCCATTCAAGGTATGTAAAAAGGGTCCCCTTTGTGACACCCATGGACCCACAAGAGGAGTTTCTAGGTGGCGGTTTGAGGGCGGGAATCGCTGACAAGACCGTCGCTGACATTCAAGGTGGAACTACGAATGAGAAGGTAGACGAGTACTCCGATACGGATCAAGGTAGCACTACTGTGTGTAACTCTCCCTCCGACATGGATCAAGGTAGCACGACTGCGTGTAGCTCTCCCACGGTCATCGTTGGATACAAGAGTGGCACTAGCCTTACCGTTGGAGCGAGGACACAAGGATAGAAGCGGAAGAGACTAATGGTGTCGGACTGTGCCTCTTGCCTCTTGCCTCTTCTCCCCCGTTAGCTGTGATTCTATTCTCCCTTGGCCTTCCCTCTGGATTCACATTTCCTCCTACCTTGGCGTGTGCCTGGTTTTGCTTGATTTGTAGTAGACGACCGACGACCAACGAACGACGGATGTATGTATGAGAGTATAAGAATGACATGAGCTCCTGATGGGCAAAGGGCAAAGATCGATCGATTGACCAGTGAGCGAGCGATTCTGCGAGCCGAGGGCGAGCAGAAACAGAGACGGAAGGTTGTCGGCCCTGACCGAACACCGAAAGAATGGTCCAACAGTGTTTGGAACCGAGTGGAGACATGACTTGACAGTTACTAAGACACGTGATGTATGAAGCTTCTGTGGCTTCTGTGGCTTCTGTGTCATCGTGTCATCATGCAGCATGCAGCCACAGCAGCCACAGCAGCCACATCGCTCCATCGCTCCATCGCGCCATCGCAACGGGCAACGTAACGGTCCAGGGCTCATGTGCGTCTGCGTCTATACGTCGGTGCGTCTATGCGTCGGTTACAGGGGTTGCAAGGGCCAAAAAGTGAGACAACCTTCAATTTTCTTTCTTTCTTTCTTTCTTGCTGGCGGGCTGGCTGGCAGGCGACTGGCAGGCGCGGTGGATGGTTCTTCTCGTCTTCTCGTCTCTTCTAGTCGTCGTGCCGGTGGCCCGGTGGCATCGCAGATTGTCTGATCGCCCGATTGTCTGAGTGTGTGTCTCGGTCGATTTCGATTTTAGAAGAACACATACATCTACATTCCAAATCATGATTCATGCACACCTTCATTCCTCCGTTTCCCCCGATATCCCCGTTCCTCCGTTCCTCCGTTCCCGTTCCTTGCTCAAAATATATATTGCATCCTCATTGTGCACCATTGGGATCCTCTCATCCTCCCATCCTCCCATCCTCCCCCCTTCCTTCTGCTCCCGCCGAGCTCGCCATCGCCATGGTGCGTGCCCTCTCTTTCCCACCTCACCGTGCGCCGACCCTGGTGCCAACCCTGGTGCCGATCGATAGAGCGCTAAGCTAATATAAATACTGCCTTGTTGCAGCATTCCCTACCTAACTCCCTTCCTTATTATTACCATACACCTCCCCGCCCCCATTCCAATCCCCGCAAGTTGCGCAAGGTATTTCTTTCCTTTCCTTTCAAATTTGCATAGAGCATCTTCCTCACTTTCCCCTTCTAGCAATCCCGTACATTTGGTAGAGGCGGTGCCGGCAACGTGCTCCCTTCCCCGCCCGCGCCCGCGCGCGCACCCGTGCCAGTGCCAGCCCGCGACTCTCGTGAGTAAACCTGCGTGTTCGAGACCTCCTTGTAGATAATTGACTATATAGTCCCTTCAGGTAATCGCTCATCCTCGTCACCCTCCCTTGTCACCCGTCTCTTCAGCTGGATTCGCTCCTTTCGTCCTCGATTATCTTCGCATTTACCTAGCCAACAAAGTCCTCCTACATCTTCCTTGCCCACCGCGGGTCCCGAGGATCAAGCGTTTCTCGAGTCACTCGTTCGCTACACGGAGGATGCATCTTATCGCGACTATCCTTACCCTCGTACCTCTCACTCTCGCTCTCGCTCCCATCGCTCCAATAATGAGCATACCACCCACCGAGTCGAGTCCTCTACCAGCTACCCGACTCCACGCTCGCCAAACCCGAATCGCATGCCCTATATTCGATCCCCTCATCCTCCGTCCTCTTATCACTCTTGCTCCTACGCTACCACCTCTAGACCTCACCCCCACGCAAACGATCCCGCCAATTCCTGGTATTCTTCTGACACCCTGTCAGACGACCATGACCTTGACACCACTTCGCGAGCTAGCACCCACAGCTCCCTATTCTACCGTCCGATCACTCGCACTCCTACCTTCCTTGATCCGCCTAGTCGCACCCCATCTCAATCTCGGCCCTCGTGCGTCCCAAGGAGGCGCCCTGAGCCTTTGAAGATCACCCCCACACGTCCCCAGCCAACGCCTTTACAGGTATCCCCAATCCTTTTCGCTTCAACCCTCCCATCGTCCGCATTTCGCGTGCCGTCGATCATACTCTCTCTTCCTTCTGCCACCGGCGAGATGGAGAAATTCGCCTTTCCTACTCCCCCTACACATTTACACGCCATCCCTGAGTCAACGAGATCATCTGGCTACTGGCTCGCGGGTCACACCGCCTTCATTCCGCCCTTGGATTTTACTGAGGACCATCAAGCATTCACAACAGAAGGATGGGAGGCAGAGATGGAAGAAAACTTAGACTCTGAAAGCATTTCGTCTTGTCGAGCGGCCGAAGACGTGGAGCTGGGGTCGAGCAGTGCAACCTTCTTCACGCACGATAGCGAAACTGTCACGTCGCCTACTATCGACCTCCCTACTCCCTCAAGCGAAACGTTTAGCTTTGGCTTCAGTAGCACCATTTCTGCACACCTGTGGGGACGACAGGCCATGCTCAAACACGACCTCAGCTTGGACGAGTCCCACTCCACCCCGTCCCAGTCCGATATCAGTGGGAACACCCCAATTCGTCCCGGCCTGATCATCGACGACGACGAAGACGACGACTTCGAGGACGAGGACGAGGACGCCAAGTTTGTTGGGGAGCTCGAGAGCGTATACTCCGCCTTTGCTGACATGAACATGGGCTCAGTCGGAGGGGCGATCCGCCGTAATACTATGTTCGGAATGGACGACGACACTATGTCGGACACGGAGAGCGTAACGGACCCGCACCTCCATTCGGTCTCGGTGCGCATTCACCAGCCAAGAGCGTGGATGGGCCGCGCGTGATTATTTCCTTCACGCGCCTCTATACAACCGAACTTCCTTTTTTTCGCAATCGCCACTTCACTCCTTGACGTACACTTACACCACCTTTTTGTGCTCATTGTCGTTCCTTGCCCACTGTGCCGCTGAAGATGGTCTCCCTCCTAGCCTTCCACCTGCACCTCTATTTAGATTTTACCAAAGAGTCTTGTATTCTTGTACCTTGTATCGCCATCCCGTGTCTGCTGTCCACCTGGCTCTCTCGTGAGCTTGCTCGAGGACCCCAAAACTCCGTTCATTGTGGCCCCCTGCTGCTGGTCGTTAACCTGGCTTGTATCATCACAATGTTCCACCGATAAGCTGCTCAATGTAGACACCGAAAGTACTGATATGTAATTTAATACGTAGGCGTTGCAACAAATTGAGTTGAAGCCGTTGTGTCTCTTTGTCGAAGACACCCTTCTTTCGATGGCTGGACTTATTTTAGATTTGCGTTTGGCTTCATGTAGCGCCTTCTCTTCCTATTCCATCAGGGGATTGAATCAGGAGTGAGTTATTTCCTTGTAGTATGAATCGTCAAGCCAAGTTCAGGAAATTCATCGGCTCAGCGGTATTAGTAAGTATGACTGACATCAACCACAAGATTAAAAGTTGGGAGATGCTATCGTAAATAAAATAAATAAATAAATTTGGAAGGATTTCCAGGGTAATCTGAGCCTAGCAAGGAATGAGAAGTTCCAAACAAAGCAGTTCCATACGGTACGTTTTCATCTCGGCTAATTTAGTCAGGCTCGCTTAATCTCGGGTGATTTCACGCCATACTCTTACCACTAAGCGTTCGTATGGAGGGCACCTCGTGATTGGGTGTCGCCACAGCGCACGCCTCCCTCGGCCTCACGACTAAATAATCCCGGCTCGCCAAAGGATCTCGGAATATCGAATCGAGTCTCTGATCCGGCGAACTCAGCCGAGGTGGTCGACCTACTGCGCCTGTGTCACCGTTTGCCTGGCCACGAAACAAATATATCTCTCCCTAGTCTTCCCTCTCTATCAACCGTATTCATCCTGCGGCGTGGCGCGGAGAGAGACTACGACCGGGCAGGCATTCTCGCTCGAAATGTTACCGCCCGCCCAATCCTAACCGGGTTGGCAATACACCCCCGGTCAGGCGGTAAGCCCACCTTGACAGCGCCTCACCTGTAACACGTTCTTGAGACCCATGATAATACCCTGAGATACAATAGAACTTGTAAAGTACTCTCTCTCTTCAGGAAATCCACTCTTTTTCATACCATTAATCCCGTCGATCGTGGTCCTGTATGGTTCACTACGCTTACTGGAGAAGAGTGCAATACTTCCCAGCATTGTCAGGTACGTAAAGTTTGCCCGAAATTATATAGTGGTCGGATAAACTGCACTGGTCTGGGATCCTTAGCCTCTGTCACGTATTCTTTCTCTGTTCACTACAAATATGGCTACCATTCCAACCGCTCTCCTCAAGCCTATCGCCGCTCTTCTGTCCCTCTTCCATCCATAAGTGGAAAAATCGGAACGCCCACCCGACGGGATTGTTAGAACTTGGTACGTGCAGCCAGTTTTCCTAGTACGACCAAATCCAGTGTTTATTGAGGTCCACTACAAACGCTCAAAGCACAGGGTGAGCGAAGTGAGTCTGTTTGAAAAAAACTGCGGTTCCCATCATCGCCTTCACTGCGCTGCGGGCAGCGCCCTCCGTGGGCAAGTGCTGGTTTCGATCCTTGAAAGAGAAGGATGTAGATAGGGACCCTTCAACGTATCTTACTAAACATCTTCTCGGAACAATCCTTGAGATCCATGGAAAGCAGCTCTCTCGTAGTACAGTGACCACTACCATCTCTATGACAGAGCCCACCCCTCATTCGTATCATTCAAATGCACCCGAAATTACCGAATTAGATACTCCTAGCTGCATTGCAGACTTGCGCCCGCACTGCACGCCTCAGACTATTATTACAGCACCGGATTTATGCTGCGCAATTTACTAGTATGCTTGTTTTAAGTATCTTTCGCCGGGATTCTGCGTCCCTTGATGTCGTCATCCCACTAGCGACAGGACGCCACCACCGCCACCGCCACCACTACTAAAATGGAGGATCCCACCTATTGACGTCCTCGAGCTGTACAGTTTGGGCAGGTGGTAGATGGCCCGTCTGGATGTGAATCACACCTGTGACGTTCACAATAAAGCTTTTGGCGTCGATGGAGCTGTACAATGAAAAACGGGGTGTCCTTTTTCC
>Ga0307515_10008624_pt1 | contig 19840 bp, 7 predicted proteins | sample 17_EM_MG_FD_194513 | JGI IMG/M metagenome (GOLD analysis project Ga0307515, IMG submission 194513) | Populus trichocarpa ectomycorrhiza microbial communities from riparian zone in the Pacific Northwest, United States - 17_EM | ecosystem: Host-associated > Plants > Roots > Unclassified | place... | reverse complement strand
ATAACGGCTTCTTACCGGACAAATAACAACTATATAGGTCTCCAGCGCTAAATAGGCTTACTAATATTCTCTCGCGATTTAACTACAAAAAATTATTATTAATATACCCTAAGTGGTAAATAAATAATGGCTTTTTGCTGGATAAATAACAACTATATAGGTCTCTAGCGCCAAATAGGCTTACTAATATTCTCTCGCGATTTAACCGCAAGAAATTATTATTAATGTGCCCTAAGTAGCAAATAAATAACGGCTTCTTACTAGAAAAATAATACCTCTTTAGGTGGCTACTAACTCTTATAATTAACCTAGAGTTGTTTAATTAACCTCCCCCAACCTTCTAAAGCGAGATTAGTGGGTCTTACTACTTTTCGCTACTTATATGGCATGGCTTGGCAGCCAATATAAGAAAGGGCTACTCCTCTGCTATTAAGAGCTGGGAGGCCTTCTTAGCCCTAAATAGTTTATTACTATATCCGGCTAAGAAGATAGACTTAGGGGAATAGATTACTTAACGAGCGTTTAGTACAGCCGCCCCTCTAATAGGTAAAGTTAAGCCAGAAACCCTCTCTAATTATATCTTTATAATCCGATCTCATTATATAGATCTAGGTTACTTAATCGCTGCCTTTAAAGACCATACTATTAAGAGGGCCCTAGTAGAGGCTATGTCACTATTCCCATCTACTAAAAAGACTAAATTACTAATTATAAAGGATATCCTAGATAAGATTATTACGCTTAGGCCCTATAAGGCAGATGCAAATATAAATGCGGCATTTATAATAGCGTTTACAGGTTTCCTACGTATAGGAGAAATTATATACCTAAATAGGAAAGCTAAGGACTTTAGCACTATAAAGGCCCTCCGTAGCGACGTTAGGATTGCCCCTAATAGCCATTTAATAGTCTTCTACTTAAAACGGAGCAAGATAGATAAAACCTATAGTAGCGTTAACATTTAGATTACTGCTATACCGGGAGATTATCTATGCCCCATAGCCGTAATAATACGGTTATTTAACCATAACCCCCGGCCTCTATTAGATCTATTATTTAGCGTTAATAATAGAGCTTTTTCGGCGCCAGTAGTACGTAAGATTCTATTAACCTACCTAGCCGGCGGCGGCATCCTACCTAATAGCTACTCCAACTACTCCTTCTATAGGGGTACAGCATAGTATACGCATAATTGTGGCTTCACAGAGTTATAAATGGCGCAGTTAGGTTAATAGATATTAGATACGGTTAAATTTTACTATAATACCTTAGAAACTGAACGACTTTAATTAAACTTGAATTTCCAGCAGAGTGTGCCTATACTGGCTATGTAACGGTACTGGAGGCGCGTTACCTAGCACGTTCTGCTATATCTGTAGAATATGGCAGAAGGCGATAGGTAGAACATGGCAGAATATAGCAGAATATAGCAGAATATGGCAGAACATGGTAGAACGCGACACTGTATATACACTACGTCTATTGCACCATATTAAAGCATACCAATATTAGTATATTACCGCGATATTGCCGTAATATGCCGTATATTGCCGTCTGCCGTTCTACTATACTGCTAAGCCTAAGGTGGAATTAAGACTTTATACTTTTTAGACTACGGAAATTACCCCCGTTTTAACTTAATTCTTTGTGGGTAGTAGGTGCTTCGCTAGTAGGCACCGGGTAGGATTCAGGCCAGATCTCCGAAGTTTAGGCCTAAAAAGCCTTATAAACGCTACGATATTGCCTGGATCCCGCCCTATAAGCCTACACCCCCCACAATCGATATATTTGAAATGGACTATAACCTATTCGTGCCGTGCGAGAGATAGATAGGGACTTAAGGCTAAAGTCTAGGACGTAATTATTCTAATAGAAGATGCGGATACCCCGGGAGATTTAATAGATTAAGTAATAAAGATTAATAATAGGATTTATTAAAGGGAATAGGCCAAGAGAGGCTAGAATAAAGTTCTATAGTTATATAAGGCGCAAAGTACGCAACGATAAAAGCTAAGTTAGAAACTATAGTATAGCGCAAAGCTAATAGACCTAAGTAGTACTAAAGAAACCTATAAGAGATAGAGTAAAAAACTATAAAAACCTAGAGGTTAAGGATCTAGTGATTATAGAACTAAGGAGCATAGGCTAAACTAGGGATCTTAGCAGCAGAAGATGTTTAGGCGGACTCTATAGCAAAGTTAGTAGTTTAGAGATAGAGCTTATATAAATTGCGGGAAATAAGGTTATTTTATAAAGGATTGTAAAGATAATTAGAGTTATTATATAATAAAGGGATAATAGTGTACTGCAAGGAACAAAAGAATATTTAATTAGAAGTTTTGCGTTTTATTATAACAACGCATGCCAAATTTATAAAGACGCTAAGTATGACGCAAGCTATTAGTTATAAGAGCCGAAATTTATAAAGTATAGAGGAACCAACGAACCATTATATAGATCGGATATTAAAGACGATAAGTTAATATAGGCGAAATATTTAGTAATAATAAGGCAATAAAGGCAGCTTACTAGGAGCGTGTAAACCTCAGAGATATTATATTAAAAGTAGAGACTAAGACCGCTATAGAGCAAGGTTTAGTAACGGGCATTATAACACCGTTAGATACGGTATCTATCGCTTTATAAGACGGAAGGAGTAACATTTAGCAAGGATTAAGTAAGTAGACGACTACTAGTGCTAGCTTACTACTTAATAAAGGCAAAAGGCTAAAGGCTTAAGATTCTTAAGACGAGATAAGAGATAACTAAGATTCTTAAGACGAGATAAGGTATACCTAAGGACCTATAACGGACGAAAACCAATAGAGCAGGGCAGTAGCTTAGTTTAAAGATATATAAATAAGCTTAGGATAGAGTTTCCTAACGGTATAAGACTCTTAAAACGAGATAAGTAAGATTTAAGACTTTTAAAACGAGATGAGAACACTATAAACGCCTAGTTAGACTAAGGCGGGAGCTAAGCTTAAGTTAGAAAGCTTAGGATTAAAGAATCTAAGGGACTAAAGATTTGGAGTATAAATAAGGGCACCCATAAGCACGAGGTAAGAGGCTTTTTTATAGATTAGGGAATCTATAATGCAAACAGCGGTTAGATTAAGAGATAGATATATAGACCCAGAGGACTTACTAGGGGAACGTAGTGTTTAACCTAAAGATTGAAAAGTTAATGATAAGATTAAGAAGTATAAAGACTTTAAGGATCTACTTGCAAGACGTAAAAAAAAAGAAACTATGGCGGAATTTAGAGTAAGAATTGCTGTATAGCAAGAATAAAAACTAGATAAGAGATCTAGTACGTTAGGACGTATAAGGGACAGAGCACCTGTATAAAAGGTCACTAATAGGCCTAAAATAGGCACACTAAGAGCCAAGTGGCTTACTAAACTGGAAGAAGAAGAGGATTTAGGGATCCTAACTAGGTTTAAGGAACGACATATAAAGGGCTGTTATAATACAGTAATAAAGAGATATTTCCTTACGGACGAGCTATATATACTTAAAGGACTATACTAAAAGTGGTATAGATAACAATATAATGACGAGTGGGAAGATTTCTATATATAGTTAGACGAGAAAGTTATCTAAGACCACCCAATTATAGAAAAGGCTATAACTTATATTAAAGGAGCCTTAATTATAACATCAAAAGATCTAAAGGAGTAATTAAAGGACTAGAGAAGCAAAAGATGAATCTTAGTACCTATAAATAAAGTTATAACACTTAGATTAACACGTAAAAGGTTTAAACTTAAGGATAAAGACAAGCTAAGAGTTAACCTAAGATACTAAGTATATTACACACTATTATAGATAGCATGCGTGGATAATATATATAATATATATAGAGCACCTAAGAATAAAAATTAAAAGTATTTAATAATGATATATTGGATAACGGACAAGGCAAAATACCAAAACGCTAAGTATATGCATAGTTGGCACCCTATAAAAGTTTAAGAATAAAGGAACTTAATACTTTAACTAGGAAGATTCCTTATAGAAGAATACTTAGATGGATAATAATAGTAGAAATGTCTAGAGAACACCTATCTATAGTATATTAAAGACAAAAAGCAAACTAAGTATTAGCCTAAGTTAGATTAAGTACAGACAGGATCTAGTAGCTAGTAGTTAAGAAAAGTAGAGGCCTATAGAACTAGAGGGAACCAGCAATAGAGCCTTAGACCCTTAAAGGAATTTAAGGTTAATACCTAAATCTATAAGTAAACTAGTAAGAGTAATAGTTTAAGACATTAATAGATAGTGGAGTAATAAGGAATTATATCTCGCTAGCAGCAGTTAAAAGAATAGGATTACCACACAGGAAAAAGGAATGTCCTTATTTATTAGTAACAATTTTAGGAGATCCGATAGCCTATAGAGGAGGCATTATTAATCTTAAAACAGGACCGATTTAGTTAATCATTAAAGGGAGATAAGTTAAGATATCTTTTGATATATTACTATTAGGAAATAATAAGGCAGTACTAGGAATGCCTTAGTTATAGAAATACAATCTAAAGATTAATTAGGTTATAGGTTAGGTTAATATAAAAGATACTTAATAATATAAGATGCAATAATAAGCCAAGTTAGTATGGTACTAAGTAGAAGTGACCTACGAAGAAATAGAAAAAGGGCTAAGCTATATACTAAAGAGATACCATAAGTACGGCAAGAAACTATAGTCACTAGAAAGTAAAAAGCTATTAGAGTATATAGTATAGGACTATAAGATAGAATTAGAACTAGAAATAAGTCTAAGGTTTTTTTTAATCTATAAGCTTACTAAAGAAGAAGGTAGAGTACTAAAGAAGTTTATCTAGGAGAACTTATAAAAGGGATATATTAGACCATCGCGGTTATTAGCGGGTTATCTAGTACTGTTTATACTAAAGAAAAATGGTAAACTAAGGCTATGTATTAACTATAGATAGTTAAACAGCATTATAAGAAAGGATAGGTATCCTTTACCCTTAATTAGCGAAATCTAAGATAGAATAGGTAATGCGCAAATTTTTACGAAGATAGATCTAAGATAGGCGTACTATTAGATTAGGATTAAGGAAGGCGACGAATAAAAGGCAGCCTTTAGGTTAAAGAAAGGACTATATAAACCATTAGTTATACAATTTAGGCTTATAAACGTACTAGTAATATTCTAGAAGTAAATTAATAATATATTAGGAGAACACTTAGATGAATTTGTTATAGTATATCTTAATAATAATAATATCTACTTAATAACTAAAGAAGAATATAAAGAATACGTTAAATAGGTTTTAAAGAGACTATAAGAAGAATAGATACTAGTAGTAATTAAGAAATACAAGTTCTTTACCAGGAAGACCAATTTTATTAGATTTATTATTAAATTAGGCTAACTTAGTATAGATCTAAGGAAGATTAAGGCTATAGTGAATTGGTAGGAACTAGAGAACGTTATATAGTTAAGATTATTTCTAGGGTTTTGCAACTACTGTAGAAGGTTTATAGCGCAATAGTTAAAGAATATTAAGCTATTTACGCGATTAATAAAGAAAGAAGAACTATAGTTATAGGGGAAGGAGTAATAAGAACTATTTAAAGAAGTTAAAAGGTTGTTTACCTAGGAGCCAGTTCTTAAAATCTATTAACTAGGACTAGAGACGGTTGTAGAGATAGATGTATTAGACTTTATACTAAGGGTATACTTTATACAAAAGTATCTAGATGGATGGCACCTAGTAGTATACTATAGTTGGAAGATAACACTACTAGAACTAAACTATAATATTTATAATAAGGAGTTATTAGGTATAATTATAGCACTAAAGGAATAGAGAGCATTCTTATAAGGTATAAAAAAACTATTTATAGTTAAAACGGATTATAAGAACCTAATAGGATTCCTAATAATAAAGGAACTTAACTAAAGATAGGTTAGATAGGCGGAGATGCTTGCAAAATACCATTTTAAGATTTAGTATACTAAGGGTATAGACAACACGCGGGCCGATACGTTAAGTTAAAAGGCTAAATTATAAAATGACGAAAAGCCATTAGGGGCTTTACTGCAAAAAGATATAAATGGACTAATTAGATATAATTATCCAAAGATTATAGTAACTTAAGAGAATAAGTTAGAAAGAGTTTATAAAATACTAGAAAGCTTTTAGGTATAAAGAATTCTAGAAGTATAGCTAGAAGATCTATAAACGGATATATACGAAAACTAAGAAGTAAAGTACATCCTAAGAAGTATAGTAGAGCACTTTATAGAAGATTTCTATAAGGGATTAACTTAAGGACATAACGGAGCTACAGGCCTAATATTAAGACTTTAAGAGGAGTATATTATTAACGGAATCTAGAGGATAGCTAGAAAGGTTACTAAAGAGTATTTAGATTATTAAAGAAATAAACTAATAAGGCATAAGCCATATAGAGGGCTATAACCTATTAAAATACTAGAGAGACTATAAAAGGTTATATTATAGGACTTTATTATTAAGTTACTAAAGTTAAGAGACCCTATTATAGGATAGGATTATAATGTAATCTTAGTGATAATAGATAAGCTTATAAAGTGGGGATACTTTATAACATATACGGAAGAAATCTTAGCAGAAGATATTGCTAGAATCTATATTAAAGAAGTATTTGTAAAATATAGAGTATTAAGTAAAATTATATTAGACAGAGATCTAAGATTTATAGTAGTATTTTAGGAGGTGTTTTTAGCGGAGTAAGGAGTTTAAGTAGTAACTTTTACCGTATATTATCCGCAGACAGACAGTTAAATGGAAAGATTAAATTAGACACTAGAACAGTATCTAAGGCACTATATTAATTACGTATAAAATAATTAGGTATTACTATTACTAGTTACACAGTTTGTATATAATGTAACACCATAAGAAGGGATAGGTACTTTACTATTTAAGGCGAATTATGGATATAAGCTAAGGACATTATTATCGCCACGTTAAGTAAAGAAGATAAGTAGTACAGCTAAGTAAAGAATGGAGACTCTAATAAATCTTTACGTAAACCTTATAGAAACAGCTAAGGTAGTATAATAGAGAATAAAAAGATATTATAATAATAAGAGATCTAAGGGACCAGATCTTAAGGAGGGAGATAAAGTATAGCTACTATATAAAAATTTTAAGAGTTAATAACTAAGTAAGAAGTTAGACCACGTTAGACTAGGACCTTTTAAAATTACGTAGAAAATTTTACCGGTTATATTTAAGTTAAACTTACTAGCTAAAATAAAAATCTACCTAATATAGTATATCGCAATGCTAGAGCCAGCATATAGAAATATTAAGCCACTAGTTTACGAAGTAGACACGTATAGAGGGTAAGAAGAAGATAAATAGTAAGTTTTAAGGATCGTTAGTTATAAGGACATTAATAAAGAAATATAGTATAAAGTAAAGTAGATAGGCTACACTAAGACTACCTAGGAGCTATTAGAGAATTTAAAGAATACTATAGGAAAGGTATAGGAGTATTAAAAGAGAATAGGTTAGGTAATATTAATAAAGAAGGATCGCTAAAGAATAAGTTACCTAAGGGGGACCTAGGAAGAGCGACTGCCGAACTACTTAGAGTTGTTCCCTTTATTATAGGAAGAGAGTTGGTTCTCTTATTACTAAGTTCCTGTAAACCTTATTCTATAAGTTTCTACTCCTTAAAATAAACCTTCTTATGTACTTTCTTAAGACGGATTAAATAAGTAGACGCAGCAAGCCGAGAGTTAAGAGCTTGCTGTTAGGCATTAGCAGCTTCTTTTTTAGCGTTATAAGAACGACGAAGCTTAGCTAGGGCTACTAAGAGCTTATTATTAAGCTTCGCAGTAGCAGATTAAACATAAGACCCTATAATAAGTTACTTAGGGAACTTAAAGACTATTAAGAATAATAGGACGCGTATACTTAGCGTTAGAGATAGAGCGAACGTCGTAGAACAATTAAATATTCGCTTTAGTACACTCTGAATATAAAGAGGGTTGCCGAGAGGAGGGACTTGCTAATATAATATAAACTAACCCTTTTTTTAAACAATAAGAATACGGAGATAGTATAATCTTACCTAATAACAATATTATAGTAACGGTACGAGACCGACGGGCTATTAAAGAAGGAGAAGTTACTTTAGGTATAATAAGTAATAATATTAACCAAATTAATTAAACGGATATTATACCTCTAATAAACGACTTAGAGATATTTAGAATCTTTAAGGATAAAGATAGGAAGAAGGGAGATAGTGTTATAGACGCTTTAAGTATAATATTACGACTACTTAGAGAAGAGTTAGAAGAAGCTAGTTAGTTAATGCAAGTAAAGTCTAGGATAGAGCTAATAGAACCATATAACGAGGAATAGTAGTATAAGTTATATGAGGTAATCTATGTGATCTAAACAATCTATAGGATCTGTGATAGAGTAGATAGAGTATACGTATATTATATATAAGAAGGATTTTATAGGAGTACGGTTGTGTATTTAAGGACTCTTAATCCCTACCTAGATAGTTCCTTCTTTGTAGTAATTCTTAGAATATAATTAGAGTTAATCTGTTAGGCAACCACTCCACCAGTTATTATTACGTTGTTAACTTAATTTACATTACCTATACACCTAGCCCATTAACGAGCCTATTGTAGTACTTGCTATAAGGTTCCGTTATAAGCGGCGCCTTATAAACTAGGAAGATGTTTAGTAATAATACTAGGGCCTAGCTAGAAATTCCAACGCTTATAGATCTCTATAATTACTATATAAAAGGTGTTAATATAGCTAATTAACTAAGGTTATATTATATTACTTATAGGCGCTTTTAGAAGACTTGGCGACCTCTATTTAACTTCCTCCTTACTATAATTACCACTAATTACTTTAAACTCTTGTCGTTTACTTACCCTAGTTAGCCACATAAAGCTAGCCATAAGGCATTCCTTAAGAAGCTTATTTATTGTCTTTTTAAGTTATCTATTTAACTAATAACGCGGTCCTTACCTCCCTTAATTATATAAAAACTGGCGGTAGAATACGGATATAAGCCAGTTAAGATAAGTAGTAAGCTACTTACTTATTAGGAGTATAAGTAGGTAGGTAAAATAACCTTAATTAAGCGTAAGAGCCGCCAGAAGCCTTTAGCGGAGTTATTAAATAATTCTATATTAAGGTTGTTAAATAGTAATAAGAGGGTAAGGAGGAAATAGGCGCTAAGAACTTGTTTTAGCTACTAGCTTTATTAAATACCTCTCTATAGGGCGGGTGACTATTAGGGGCTTTATATAGATTAACTAAATACTAAAGAATAAGCTTATATGCGATAATATCTATATATTTGCAGCCTTATTAATAGTAATAACGATTTTAGGTGTTATGTATACGGGCCACTATCTTAAATATACTAACGGTGTAAGGGATAAGAGATATTATTGCAGACACCTTAGGATGCCCTTAGGATAACCCCCAGACGCCCCTTAGATAGTTGCCGGTCACGTACTAAAGGTATATGCCTATAGTATATAGTTTCTATAATTCTAGAGGCCTTACCTCCTTAAGGATTTGTCTCTCTTACTAATCTATCCTATTTTATAATCGTGTCCTTATAGCCCCCTATCTATAAGATCCCCTTATATTTAAATCCTTCCTACTCTTTTTTTAGAAGGGTAGCCGGCTTTAAGGACTAGATTATTTATTTATATCTTTTATTTACAACCACTATCTTCCCTTAAAATCTCGCGATAACTTAAATGGAAACTCTATGGATACCTTATAGAAAGCCGTCGCGTAAAGGTAGAAAGGTACCTCTAATAGCGAAAGATTGCGATAATATAACCCTCTGGGTAATATGGCTAAATAAGCCCTAATACTTAAATACTTTAGGAGCTCGAAGACTCTTATATACCTATAATTACCGCTAAGAAAAATATAGATACCCTCTATAACGGTTATAACGCTGCTAGAAAGTAACTAGAACCCCTTTAATCCTACCTTAGCTAATTAGAAGATTAAGCGCTTAAGGTAACTTTAAGATCTTCCCTTAAGCTAAAAATACCAAAGAAATACACTAATATATTTAACTAGGGAACCAACCAGAACCCTCCCGGAAAACTATCGGCCTATAATTAGTATAGTAGCGGTATATAGACTGCTTATAAGCTAAGTGGGCTTACCCCTTTAGGTAATCTAAGCTAACTACTAACTTAAGACTTAAGCCTTATAGGGAAATCTACACTAGCTACTAGTACTAATACTACCTTTATAGCTAGAGCTTCCCTAAGGCTAAGGTTAGAAAGTTAAGAGCCTTAAACTAATGTTCTTTAAAATGGATATTAGGAAGCTACTATAAGGTTCTTAAAAGCTATATGGGAAGAAGCTACTAATAAATATATTAGAAACCTTTAGGGGTAGGTTTAAATCTAATAGAGCTTAATCTAGGCTAAATAAAATCTTTTATAACCTAGCTAAGGCTAAGGGCTTCTTAGGAGCTATTTAGTACCTACCTAAAATATAAAAGACTTAGAGAGTTATCTATACTATAAATAGAAAAAGGATATAGACCGACTAGTTAAGGCCTTTAGTAGTTTAAAACTCCGCCATAGACCTAACGCCCAGTAGTTAGATGATTAGGTTCGTAAGGTAGATAACTTCTTTAAGATATTAATAATATAAGATAATACTAAAGAGCGTATACGCTAGATTATTAATAAGATTAAAGGAACTCTGTCCCTGTATAAGACAAAGCCGCTTAGCTAAAAACTTTAGTCTAACTAAGGAGCTCTTGCTGTACCCGGCCTAAAAAGACTAAAACCAACTAAAAGAATACTAAAAAACACCTAGAGAATCCCCCTAAGATATATATATCGCAGGGGAGGCACATATTAAATGATGGTGGTTTATACTTACGCGCGTCTACTAAAACTACGGCTAGTAATAGCCCTCTATAATAAAAACGGGTAAATACCACACTATAAAGCGGAAAGACCTCTATTAAGAAGGCATCTAATAAAATATAAAGCCTATTAGATATATCTAGTATCCGTAGTTATAGGGGAGTAACCGTTAGCTATAACGAACTAATATAGCTAGCAGAATAGCTCCGCTAGTCTAGCGAATCTTAGGCGCCCCTCTAGTAAACCCTTAATTAAATCCTCTAACGGCTAAGCAAAATTAAAAATAAATAAAATCCCTCCTTACCGGTAAACCGCACTTAGGCCGCCGTAGCTATACATCTATAGTATAGGGAACCTACCCCCCTAAAGATAATATCTGGGTATATAATTATAATATAACCAAATACAGAAAAAGCAGAGGGGCTTAGGGGATAATTAGAAATAGAAGTCCTTATAAAGATTCGTAAAGAGGTTTATAACGCTATTATAGTCTAATACCTTAGGAGCGGAGATATTAGAGTTACCCTAAGGGACTAATAGGTAAAGGAACGAGCTATAAGGGTAGGGGATAGGCTAGGAGAACGTATTGGTATAAAAGTGCTCTATAAAGATTACCCAGTTAAAGTCCTAGCGGTTCCCCTAAGCCTTAGGGTAGAAAAGGGACACTAGGCGGATAATACAGCAACTATATATAAGATAGTAAAATAGACAGAACGCCTTATACTGGGATTTAAGATTACCTAAATTTAATGGTTTTAATAGGAAAATATAAACTAAGTATATAATAAGAATAATAAAAGAATATAAGGGTTATTAGAGACTTGCTAGGGAGACGCCGGTTAAATATATAGCTCCCTTATTATTAGCACATATATACTAGAAATATAAAAACTCCTTATTTAAAAAGGTATTATTATAAATGGCCTTATATATAATATAAGGCTCTATAACTATAAACTCCGCCTAAAATAATGCTATTACTATATATAATAGGGATATACCTAATCCACATGCGTAGTATAGGTGTGCTACAGCCACTATGCAGGCCCCTATAATATAAGATACTACTTAAATTAAGACTAAATAAAATGCGTAAACTGCTACTAAAGCATATATAAGGCGTAGGAGAGAGAAGACTACATTAAATATAGAAGACGGAAGGTAAGGGCTTAATAGCTACGGGAATAACTGCACGCTAGGTTATATAAATAGAAATAATAGGCAATAAGCTAGGGGGGCGTAGGTGCCTTTCTAGCGTTTCCTACCTTTAATACTAGGGGGCTAGGCTAGCTATCCTAAGCCTTAATAGGCTAGAAGCGACGCTATATAATATTACTAGACTATATAGGGATATAAAGGTTATAGGGGATATAAGGGAGAGAACGCCCTATAGGAAGACCCTTATAGACAGCTATAGTAAGCTTAAGACTAGGATAATTAAGAATTAGACTTAACGCGGCAAATATATTATTTATAGCTAACTCTTAAAGAGTATATAGCTAACTAGTAAGAATAGGGGAAGAACTGGAGATAATAATAGATTTAGATATAAAAGCGCTAGTAGGAATATAAGATATAGGAATAGAAAGCTCTATACAAAATAAGTAGTAACTAGGGTGTAGATATAAGAGACAGAAGTTCTAAATGTCCTAAAGAAAGTAGAAATAGAAGAAGTGAGGAATAAAGGAAAGGTGAAGGACCCTCACTAGGGGTCCGCCACCTATCTATTATATAGTATAACTATAGTAATACAAACCACTGTCTCGTAAGGCCCTTATTAGACAGCCTAGACCTAGAGAAATACTATATCCTTACTATATAAGAGCCGTATTATAATGCCTATATATAATTAATATACTGCCCCTAAGGATTTCAGCTCCTATATAAACTAAAAGCAGCTATATATATATACTTTATAATTAGTAAGGCTATTAGCCTATCCTTATAGTTATAGTAGGTAGTTAACCTAGATATTGCGGTAATAATAATTTAGATATATAGGGGACCGGTATAAATTATTAATGTATATAACCTTAGGGTTAAAGGGGTCCTATAAATAGAGAATATAATATTAGTAATAAGCTTACTAGAAACCAAAGGTATAGAGTTTATCCTATTAGAAGATATAAACCTTTATTACCCATAGTAGGGGGGTATCTATATTACTGCTAAATAATAGGTAGAGTGCCTACTAAGAGCTATAGATACCTAGGGCCTTAAGCTAGCCACCCCCTTAGGAGTAATTATATGGTAATAAGGCACCTTTAGAAGTATAATTAACCTTATATTTATAGACGAAGGCCTATACTAGAGACTTAAAAGGTATAACCCTAAAGAAGAATAGGCACTTGCCTTAGACTATATCCCTATCTAGATACAGCTAGATCTAGATATTAAGGCGCAACTAAATAGTAAAAGATACGTAATAAGAAAGCTTAAGATAGATAGCTTCCTTAATATAGTTAAACAATAACTTTAAGACCTAGAAGAAATCTACCTAATACTAAATAAGCGAGGCTTACTAGCTACCCCTAAGGAAATTAACTAAAGACTAGAAAGGATCTAGGCAGCAATTAAAAACGGGCTAAAAAAGCACTGCCCGGTCTTAAAACCGGGCCCCTATACGCGATACGTATAGTCCGTATAATACGCAATTCTTATTACTAGCTAATAATAAGTAAGAAGAAAATATATAAGTAGCTATAATTCTAAAGATAAGAGACAATATAAAGATATAAGAAACCAGCTAAAGAATACCCTAAAAAAAGAAGTAAGGAATAGCTAGAGATGGTTTATAAATAAGTATACTACTAACCTAAGCCTCCCCTATAATAAAGGTCTTTAGAGAATAGTAAAATAGATAAAGAGAAAGGCGGGATATTTAGTAAAAGACCTATACCTTCCGCCCCTACGAAGACTAGGTAAATTATTAGGGGTCGTTTGGTTGCACCTCCATATTCAATATGGAGGCTCCATATTTAACCGAAATGGAGCTCAAATATGAATATAAGGTGGTCGTTTGGTAAATATAACGACTTTTGAATATGGAGCTCCTCCATATCGGCAAGCGCGTCAAAATTGGAAGCTATACTATATACGGTAGTTAAAATGAGGTTCTTGGCACCGTTTCAATATGTAGCCTTTAAGCCTCTATTCCATATTCCATACGAATATAGAGCTCTTATATACGCGCTAAAGTAACGACTTTTTGTAATATGGCGACTCTATATACCCCAATCGCGATACTGCTGTCGCATTTGCAAGCCTTATCTAATTTTATTATTTTGACCTTCGTAATTGCGATAAGCTTGTTTCTGGGGGGCGTTTGTACTTAGTATACTAATATATAGTGAGGAACAAAGTGGATATTGTAATTGCTCTACGGCTATAAGCAATGACTTATAAATCTGACTCGTATAAAGCCTAAGGTGTTTAGGAAGCTTCTTAATTGGTTATAACTATATGGCGACTTAAAGGATATAAAGCTTTTATTAGCGGCTAAGAAGCTATTAATATTCCTAATAATATTTTCCAATAATTTATTATACAGATTACTGAGTAAGATAACTTAATACTTATCTGCAACGATCTACTAGTATATATTTACCTGCTAGCTAAACTTCTGGTATTAATTTGCTACGTTATAGAGCTGTATATAAAGTCCTTCTTAGCCTTCTAAAATTATATAAGGAAGTTATTCGGCTTCCTAAGAATTTTACTCTAGAAGAGATTGCTAATAACCCTAAATAATATCCTTTCTTTGCCGATTATATTGGAGCTCTTAACGGCACTTATCTACCGGTTTCTATAACTAGTAGGTATATAAGATAAGCTCCGTGGCGTAGAAGGAAAGGAGGGTTATTATAGAACGTTCTTGTAGCCGTTAATTTCTAGATAAACTTCCTCTATATTTTAGCTAGTTAGAAAGGCTTTGCTTATAACTTTAGAGTCCTTAATTTGGTAAGAGCGAAAGGATTTAAAGCCTTATTTAGTAGATATTATATTATAGATGCCGGGTACTCTAATACGCCTATAACCTTAACTCCTTACTATAGTATACAATATTATCTTTATAAGCAATCGTAGGTAAATATAAGGCTATAGAACGTAAAGGAGCTCTATAATCTTCGGCACGCGGTATTAAGGAATATGGTAGAGCGTACTATAGGAGTTTTTAAGAATCATTTCCGGTACTTTAAGGCCGGTAGGTATAGTCTCCCTTTAAGTACGCAGGTGGATGTAGTATACGCTTTAGCTATAGTTTATAACTTTATTAATATAAATAATCTGGATAATCTAGATAATGATCTAGAGGTGGAGTATAAGGTAGAGGATAAGGAAGATGTAGGGCTCGTAGAGGCAGAAAGTGATGTAGTTATAAACTAAAGACGCGATAAGATCGCGAAGCTTATATAGGAGAGTTACTGCTAGGCAATTAGTAGGCCAATTTCTTAAGAATATATATTAGATTTGGGTATATTTACAATAGAAATCTATATAGTTTCCCTCTTTATATTGCCCACTGATTGCCTATATATAATAGCTCTAAAGAGCGACTCGGATCTTACTACCTAAAATCTTACCCAAAGCTTACTTTCCTACGCGTCCTCCTTCCTGCTAGCTAAAATATTATTAATTAAGCTTTGCCGAAGCTCTATAACTCTAGCCATTATAAGAAATAATCTAGCAGTAGACTTTGTCTTAAAAGCTCGTAAAATAGCTAGCTGCTCTATAAGATCTAGGTTACTAAACTTGTGGATAAACTCTGCGGAGGCCTTCTCCTAAGGAGACTTCTGGGTAATTAGCTCTCTTATAGCCCTTATTTCTCTTATTACCTTTTCTACCGTCTTCTCTAGTGCCTTTATAACTTGCCGTTTTCCTTGCTGGCGCTTTATACTAAATTCGGTAGCTCTAGTAGCTTACTTAATAGCCCGTTTCCGTATAGCTAGTGAAGAAATTTAACTTGGCGTTAAGAAAGATTTAGAAGGACTAGGACGCTTAGCTAAAGGTAAGCTTAATTAACTGCCTTTAATAGAGCTTTAAGCTGACTCTAACTTAAAAGCCTTATCTACTTCCTCCTTAGTCTCCTTAGCCTCCTTTTTATCTTCCTTATCTACCAAACCTAATACCTATAAGGCCGCCGCTAAGAGAAGTTTGGGGTCTATAGAGCTTTTAATTACTTTGTTAATTAACTTTATATAACTGCCCGTTGCTAGAACTCTGTTAAATAGCTCCTATATTAAATCTAGGAAGGTAAGCGGTATATTGCAAAACTTTTTGGTGGTAGGATTGGCTTTAAAGTAGGCCTCTATAACTTCCTTACTGGCAATAGGTACGCCTTTATCTTTGTCCTACCCCCAGCTAGAGAGGCTGTAGAGCTCCTTCTACAGCTTCTAGTCCTTCTTATGGTTATTATACTTGCTCTTAATTTGCTTGAGAGTAATAGGCTACTAGGCAACAGTAAGCGTACGGTTAAGAGCAATTTTCCAGCCGTTAGATTTGTAAGAGCTATCTACACAAAATCCTTTCTTAACAGCTTTAATGAGGCCTTTTAACATCGCCTCCTCTATCTCGCCTGTCTATCTTATACGCGTGTTCCTATGCCCTATGGGCGTTGCGGGCGTTGCGGGCGTTGCTGTAGCTCTACTACGGCTCCTACGGGAGGTGAGCGAAGGTGTAGAAAGCGTTAATCGCAAGGAGGGCGTTAGCCGAGGAGGAGGCTCTATTACTACACCAAAGTAGGGAGTCACGATAGAGGACTGGTGGCAGGGAGGGGCTCACTCGAATCACTTACCGACGTCAATCACGGATTATATAAAGCCAAATCTGGAGCCTTATATGGAGGCTTACCGAACGATCAACTTAATTACAGATTCAAATAAGTTAGTGCAGTAGCCGCCACTAATTACAAAACGGGTGACACTAAAAGGCGCACGGATTAAACAAATATAATATAGAGCCGATTTGCAACCGAACGTACCCTTAGCTATAAACGATAATAATAAAAAGGCAAAGATCCTTATAGAAAGATTTTTCCCTTAACTAGCTTTAGTAGACCTTAGTGATATTACGGTAAAGCACCGGTAACTCGCCTAAGGGTTAATAGCGATATAATAACTAAGGAAATGGCCAGAACTATTAGCCGCCTTTTAAATAATATAGTATTAGGATTAGATAGGATTCTAAATAAAGCCCTAAAGACCTACGGACTATTAATAGTACCTTAGCTTACGGATATAGCTAGAGTATATTTTATAATAGGCTACTACCTAAGACTCGGAAGAGCTATAATAACGTTTATTTTATATAAAGAAGGTAAAGTAGACTACTTATTCCTAGGGAGCTACCGCCCTATTGCCTTAGAGAATACCCTTAGTAAGATCTTAGAAAGGGTAATAGCGGACTATATAGTAGATACAGCTAAGGAATACGCCCTATTACTATAAAGCTAAATAGGGGTAAGAAAGAACCGCTTAATACTATTAGCACTTACGCTACTCGCTACCACCATTAAATCTGCATAGGTAATGCGAAGGGACTTTATAGTATTAATGCTTAGCCTAGATATTACTGGTCTTTAGTAGATACTAAAGCCCCCCTATTATAGTTGCAACCGAAATACTATAAGGATTACCCCTCTCGCCTATACTCTTCCTTTTCTTTATAAGCAATCTGCTTAACTCCTTTAAAAAAAGGGCGACCTAGGGGATAGGCTTTATTAATAATACAAACCTAATTATATACGGGCTAATAGCCGCAGAAAATTACAGAACACTAGAGAAAATATATAACACCTATATAGAATGGGTAAGATAATATAGAGTTTAATTCTTACTAAAGAAATACTACATCGGGAAAATATTCGCAGGCTGGGTTTCAAGTTGACTTTGTTAAGCGCGTTTCGCGTAATTGACATGCAGTTAACCAACTTGACACATTTAAAAGTCAAATGACACGCAGTTGACCAACTTAACATATTTAAAAGTTAAATAACACGTAATTGACCTGCAATTGACCTGCAATTAACCAACTTGACATATTTAAAAGTTAAATAACACGCAGTTAACCAACTTATATATTCCTTAATATACAATTAAGGTAATATAATATATTATTTTTAAGTTATATGCTCAAGAGGCTCTACACAAAGCTCTACACGAAGCTCTGCGACAGAGGCTCTGCACGAGGCTCTGCACGAAGCTCTACACGAAGCTCTGCGACAGAGGCTCTACACGAAGCTCTGCGTACAGATACTCTGCACAAGGCTCTGCACGAAGCTCTACACGAAGCTCTACACGAAGCTCTACGTACAGAGGCTCTGCACAAGGCTCTGCGCGAAGCTCTGCGTACGGAGGCTCTACACAAAGCTCTACATCGGGTCCCCGCACGTGCCTCTGCCAAGTTACCCCCTTTGCAGCCACCTTATTTTTTACCCTTCCTTACATCCTCCCTACCTTAGGAGGCACTGGGACGGCAGCCAGCAGAGGACCGTCGCCAGAACCAGACAACCGTCGCCAGAACCAGACGACCGTCGCCAGAACCAGACGACCGTCGCCAGAACCAGATGACCGTCGCCAGGACCAGATGACCGTCGCCAGAACCAGACGACGACCGTTCGAATGACCAGCCAGCAAACACCACGAACGATTCAATCAATTGATCGATCGAATTGAACCAGAGCTTTAATATTGGCCCGTCACCGAATCGAATCAAGACTTCCTAGGGAGGCACCCCAGATGACTACCGTTTGAATGTACAGCCAGCGAACGGCCATAGAGAACGATTCGAATCAATAAGAGCCTTCAATCAGGCCGACTCCTCCCCCGAATTAAACCAGACACTGACGCAGGCAGGCAGGCAGGCAGGCAGGCAGGTAGGTAGGTAGACAAACAAGTAGGTAGGCAGACAAGTAGGTAGGCAGGCAGGTAGGCAGGTAGGAGAGGACCGTTGCCAGAACTAGACGACCGTCGCCAGAACTAGATGACCGTCGCCAGAACCACGACCGTCGCCAGAACCAGACGACCGTCGCCAGAACTAGACGAACGTCGCCAGAACCAGATGACCGTCGCCAGAACCAGATGGCCGTCGCCAGAACCAGATGGCCGTCGCCAGAACCAGATGACCGTCGCCAGAACCAGACGACCGTCGCCAGAACTAGCAGACGACCGTTACCAGAACCAGACGACGACCGTTCGAACAACCAGCCAGCAAACACCACGAACGATTCAATCGATCAATTGAATTAATCCAGAGCCTATTACCGAATCGAATCAAATCAAGGCCTCCTAGGGAGGCACCCTAGATGACCACTGTTCGAATGTACAGCCAGCGAACGGCCATGGAGAACGATTCGAATCAATCAGAGCCTTTGATCGGGCCGACCTCTCCCCCGAATTGAATTAGACACTATAGGCAGATGCAGACAGGTAGGCGATGCAGACAGGTAGACAATGCAGACAGGTAGACGATGCAGACAGGTAGGCGATGCAGACAGGTAGGCGATGCAGACAGGTAGGTGATGCAGACAGGTAGGTGATGTAGACAGGTAGACGATGCAGACCGGTAGACGATGCAGACAGGTAGGCGATGCAGACAGGTAGACGATGCAGACAGGTAGGTGATGCAGATAGGTAGGTGATGCAGACAGGTAGGTGATGCAGATAGGTAGGTGATGTAGACAGGTAGACGATGCAGACAGGTAGACGATGTAGATAGGTAGGCGATGCAGACAGGTAGGTGATGCAGATAGGTAGGTGATGTAGACAGGTAGACGATGCAGATAGGTAGCAGATGTAGACATAATAGATTATATAAAGAAGTGTATACAATTTATCTTGCTAGCTTTATAAACGGCTTTAAAGTAGCCTTTATTATCTAAAATTATAAGTTATATAGGTTGCGCAGGTTGCGTAGGTTGTG
>Ga0307515_10008623_pt1 | contig 19840 bp, 20 predicted proteins | sample 17_EM_MG_FD_194513 | JGI IMG/M metagenome (GOLD analysis project Ga0307515, IMG submission 194513) | Populus trichocarpa ectomycorrhiza microbial communities from riparian zone in the Pacific Northwest, United States - 17_EM | ecosystem: Host-associated > Plants > Roots > Unclassified | place... | reverse complement strand
GGCCAGTTGACCGGGGCGGTGCGCGGACTCACCGGTCGCTCAGCCGGTCTTCAGCGTGCCCACAGCTGCGCGGATTAGCGTCGCTGACATGGAAGAACATCGGGCTGAGCGGGTCGTCGAGACACTCCGGGCGCGCAACGTTTTCGCCCACGTGAAGTTGCCGCACGCCGGCATCACCCAGTACGGAATCCGCGTCGTGCTGCCGGACGGCCGCGAGGCGATCTGGGACAACGACGGGACCGCCGGCCTCGAGGCGCAGGTGATGCGCAACGGCATCCTGGTCGGCTTCGTCGCGTCCATCCCCGGCTCGGAGAACTTCGGCGACGCCCAGATCATCGAGGCGATCGCGACCGCCGACTACGACCAGCCGACCGGCCGCTCCCGCCCCGCCGCCGGGCGCACCGACCGGGTGGCGACCGCGCCTCGCCCGGTGGGCCTGGCCGACCGCCTGCGCCGAACCTTCCGCGACTGAGCTAACCCGCCACCGCCGGCGGCATCGCCAGCTCCAGGGTGATCGCGCCGCGCAGGTCCAGCCAGGCTCGTTCGGGGCCGCGGACCAGGCGCAGGATCACGTCTTCGCAGGATGGGCAGCGGGCCACCAGACCCGGCGCCGGCCCCCACACGTGCAGGGCGGCGACCACGCTCGGGTGCCCACAGCCGGCGCAGGTCGCGACGGCCGTGGTCAGATCCACGGCGAAGATCTCGCGTAAGTCACCCGCCATCGCGTTGCCGTCGAGCATTTCACTCATGCTGTGCCTACCTTTGGCTTGCCCTCGTGGCGCTCGTCTGCGAGGTAGCTCATGACAAGCCTCCGAAGCGTTCGGTGCGGATCTTGGCTGGGTCGTGCCCGAGCGCGACCAGGATGTCGGCCGCCGTCTCGACGAAACTGGTCGGACCGCAGACGAAGCAGTCCGGCGCGAAGTCGGCCGGCCAGCCGTAGGTGTTCAGGGTCGCCACGCTGATCCGCCCCGGCTTGTCCGGCGAGCCCTCCGGCGTCTGCCGGGTGTAGACGTACCGGACGTCCAGGCCGGGATCGTCGCGCACGCGGCGGGCCAGCTCGGCGGCGTAATAGGAATCGGCCGGCGTGCGGACCGAGTAGATCAGCCGGAACGGCTGCCAGCCGTGGCCGGCGCCGCGGGCCCGGATCATCGCCATCAGCGGCACCACGCCCGAGCCGCCGGCCACCAGCAGCACCGGCGGCGGCGCGTCCCGCCATACGAACCAGCCGCCGACCGGCCCGCGCAGCTCGAGCTGCTGGCCGACCGCGAGCCCGTCGGTCAGATACGACGACACCTCGCCGTCCGCGACCCGCTGGATGGTCAACTCGACCTTGCCGGCGCCGGGCCACGCCGAGGCGATCGAATAGCTGCGCTGGGCGGAGTAGCCGTCCGGCGCGGTGAGCCGGACGTCGATGTGCTGCCCGGGCAGGTGCCCGGGCCAGCCCGGGATGTCCAGCACCAGCGTGCGCGCGGACGCCGTCTCGGCGCGCGCCTCGGCGACGGTCGCGACCCGCCAGGTCAGTCGCCCTGATAACGCTGTTCGCGCCATGGGTCTCCGTACATGTTGTAGCCGGCCTCTTCCCAGAAGCCGGGCGCGTCCTCGGTCATCATCTCGATGCCGTTGACCCATTTGGCCGACTTCCAGAAGTACAGGTGCGGCACGAGCAGCCGGGCCGGGCCGCCGTGCTCGGGCGCCAGGTCCTCGCCGTCGAAGCGGTACGCCACCCAGGCCTTGCCGTCGAGCAGGTCCTCCAGCGGCACGTTCGTGGTGTAGCCGCCGTAGCCGTGCACCATCGTGTAGTCGGCGGCCGTCTCGGTGTCGGCCAGCAAGGTGTCGATCGAGACGCCGCGCCAGCTCGTGCCGAGCTTCGACCATTTCGTGACGCAGTGGATGTCGACCGTGACGTCCTCGGCGGGCAGCGCCTGAAACTCCGCCCAGGACCAGGTCTGCTGCTTGCCCGCCTCGCTGGTGACGGTGAACTTCCAGCGGTCCAGCGGGATCCGCGGGGTGGGCCCGGCGGAGAGCACCGGGAAGTCATGCGTGAGGTACTGCCCGGGCGGCAGGTCGGGTCGCGACGAGCGACGCCGGCCCCCGAAGCCGGGGGAGATGATGCTCATAGCATGCAGTAAACCGGACGATCAACTCCGGCGACAGCCTGGCCGGTCGTGTGTCAGCCCACGCCGATGCCGTTTTTGCCCGCCGGCAGGCGCCGTCCGTCGCTGCCGTAGGCCTTCAGATTGCGTACGCTGCCCACGTCGGGGTCGAACCAGAACATCACCACGGACGGATCCTCGCTCCAGGTCGCCCGATGGGCGTTCACCGTCCGGCCGGTGCCATCGGCGGTCGCGGTGATCCGCACGGCCGAGCCGACGTAGTAGCCGAACGTCGGGGTGATGTGGGTTTCGACCTGCATGGTCCCCTCGACGGCGTGGAAGCCGGGGGCGCGGTCGGATCCCGTGGTCTCGTTCGTCGTCACCACGGTGACCGGCTGGCCGTTCGGCGCGGCCAACCCGACGTTGACGCCGAAATGCGTGTCCGGCAGCGCCGGGTCGTCGACCGAGGTCGCGTAGAGCAGCCACCCGTCGACGCCGGTGTGGATGATGTCGCCCAGCACGCCGCCCATCGAGGTGGTCGCGGGCCGCGGACTCTCGTCTTTGGTGTTCGGGGGCTGAGTGCTGGTCGGCTGAGCGCTCGTCGGCTCGGGGTCCTCGCCCTGGCCGGCCACCTGCGCGGGGCCGCCCAACTCCGGCGCCGCCGCCCGGCTGGCGAACTGGGCGCCGCCCACCAGCAGCGCCGCCACGGCCAGCCCGGACGCCGCGCTGACCGCCAGTCGCCGGCGCCGCCGGACCCGGCCCCCGGCGGCCATGACGGTGCCCAGGTCGATCGGCTGCGGCGCGAAATCGGGCGGCGCGGCCATCGCGTCCTTGAGGTCGTCGAGGTTGGTCATCGTCGCGCTCCGCTTTCCTGGTTTCGCCGGGGCGTGGGCACCGGTGCGTCCGGCTCGAGCCGCAGCTTCGCCAGCCCGCGCGAGTTGAGGCTCTTCACCGTGCCGACGGAGAGGCTCAGCTCGCGGGCCACCTCGGCCTCCGGCAGGTCGAGATAGTGCCGCAACACGATCACCGCCCGCTCGCGGGGCGACAACGTGTCCAGCGCGCCGATCAACCACCGGCGGCGGGCCACGTCGTCGGCCAGGTCGCGCGGGGTCGGCCGGTCGGGCAACTCGTCGGTCGCGTACTCCCGGTAGGGCCGGCGCCACTGGTCGGTGACCAGGTTTGCCAGCACCGTGCGGGCGTAGGCATAGGCGTCGTTGCGGCGGATCCGCTGCCAGGCCGCGTACGTGCGGACCAGGGCGGTCTGTGCCGCGTCCTCGGCCTCGTGCCGGTTGCCCGTCAGGAGGTAGGCCACGTGCTGCAGTCGGGCCGAGCTCGCCGTCGCGAACTCGACGAACTCGTCGTCACCGCGCGCCATGCATCGTCTTTCCCACGGGAGCAACTACGAGTGGGGTCCCGCAAAGGTTGCCGACCGGGGCGGCAACTTTTCCGGACGTCCACCCGTCTCGATCGATGCAATGCTCCACCCGCTCATCCTGATGGGAAAACCGCATGAAGAACACCCGGACCCGCTGGCTGTACGCCGTCGGAGCGCCTGTGGCCTGCGCCGCCGTCGTCATCGTCGGTACGGTGGCCGCGAACGCCGCGATGTCCCCGCGGAATTCCGCCGCACCGGCCGCCGAGCTGCAGTTCGCCGCGCCGGCAACGACGAGCGCAGCGCCCAAGCTGCCCGCCTCGGACCGCTCGTCCGCCCCGGACGAGGCCGCGCCGAAGCCGATCGGCGACGTGATCGAGACCGGCATCGCGGCCAAGACCGGCAAATGGGTCTTCTACGCGACGGCCATCAACGAGAAGGCGATCCCGAAGACGCACTTCGGCATCATGGCCGGCCGCCAGCTGGACAGCGGCGAGCTGACCAGCGATGTGATGGCCAACGAGGCCGAGGGGTCGGATCTCGCGCCCGGCTTCCACGCCGTGCAGGGCAGCATGGTCCTCGAGGCGGGCAAGACGCCGACGTTCGGCTACTACGTCGGCGCGGCCACCAAGATCACCGCGACGGCGGGCGGCAAGACGGTGACCGCGAAGCAGGCGAAGTGGAGCGAGGACCCGTCGGTGGTGGTCTTCTGGTTCGCCCCGTCGACCTCCGGGGTGAGCAAGCTCGCCGCGTACGACAGCGCCGGCAAGAAGCTGACCACCGGCCACTCCGGCGTCGGGGTCGGCTAACTAGCCCCAAACCGCCCGGACCCGCTCGGCCACCTCGGCCGCCTGCGCCCGCCCCGCCCCCGCGGCGGGCGCACGGCGGGCCGGGTCAAGCGGATTGCGCCCGATCGCGGTAAGCGCCGCGTCCGTCGGGCTCACCACCACGCTGCGCACGCCCGGCCCGAGCGCCGCGGCCTGGGTCCGTGGTTTGTCGGAGCGGCGCGGGGCGGCGGTGATCGGCGCGATCACGACCACCCGGTCATGCCCCCGCGCCAGGTCGACGTTGGCCACCGAGCGCGCCCCGCCGTCGATGTAGCGGGTGCCGTTCACCGTCATCGGCGGCCAGACGAGCGGCACCGCGCAACTCGCCGCCACCGCGTCGATCAGCGACACCCCGCTGGACTTGTCGAAGACCACGAACTCGCCGGTCTCGGCCACGACAGCGGTGATCCTCAACGGCGTCTCCGGCCACTGCTCGGTGCGGATGCGCTGGCGGATCACGGCCAACCGGTCGGACTCGGGCACCGTGCGCGCCCGCAGCGACGCCCGGCCGAGCCAGGCGCGGCCCTTGCGCCGGTCGCCCGGCCAGAGCCCGGCGACGGCGAAACCCAGGATCACCCGCGAACCGATGCTCGCGGCGATCTCACCGGTCGCGCTCGCGACCTGCGTCTCGAACATCTGCTCCAGTGGCACCCCAGTGGTCACCTGCGCGGCCGTCACGGCGCCCGCCGAGGTGCCGACGAACAGGTCCGCGCCGGTCAGGTCGACCCCCAACTCGGCGAGCCCCAGCAGCAGCCCGATCTCCCAGGCCACACCGGTGACGCCGCCCCCGCCCAGAACCAGAGCCTTGTTCGCCATCGATCCATCATGCCCTGCGGCGGGCTTGTTGGTTTCGGCCCGTTTTGTCCATATATTTGGGACCATGTGGGCTCGGGGCCTGCGCCGCGATCGTGGGTCTTCCGGGTAGTCGAGACCTGCAAAGGACGAAACATGCGCAACGTTGAGGACAACGACGCCACCGACGGGCCCGGCCCGGAGGACGACACCGCCGAGATGTACGGGTCACCCGTGCCGCGCGGTTTTCGCCGCAGCAAGCGGGCCGTGGCGGGGGTCGCCGGCCTGGCCGCGGTCCTGGGTGCCGGGGCATTCGCCGTCACGACCATGATCGACAACGCGCACCGCACGGAGACGGGGGAGGTCGGCGCGCTCGCGCCGGCCCGGCCGGAGGGAGCGCCGGGGTCGGCCCGAGTCGGGTCGCCGGCGGACAACACGCCCTCGGCGACCGCGTCCAGCGCTGCCACTTCCACGGCGAAGTCGGCCGCGCGGCGGGCGGCGGAAGCCCGGGCCGCGAACGAGAAGGCGGGCACCGAGATACGCCCGCCGGTGCCGCCCAAGCGAGACGTCAAGCCGGTCGCCGCGAAGGACCTCAAGGTGAAGACGACCGGGACGGTCGAGGAGGACCGCAAGATGCTGCGGGTCGTGTCGGCGCGGGAGGACCTGAGCGGGCAACACGAGCTTGGCTGGGTGGCGGACAACGGCGAGGTCGTCGGCAACGCGCGGTGCTCGCAGAACTTCCGGTTCGCGGGCGGGACGCCGATCAAGGAGAAGCCCAGCCTGCTTGTGTGCTGGCGGCTCAGCAAGAAGAAGAGCGTCTACACCGTCGCGGTGAAGATCGGCGGCCGCCCGTCGAAGGCCCAGAGCGTCGCCGCGATCGACAAGGCCTGGGCCAAGCTCTGAGGTCTTCTTAGGTACCGAGAACACCGACGGCGGCCCGGAGCTGAACGCTCCGGGCCGCCGCTTGGTGTGTTTGCTAGTCAGGCAAGCCGATCAGTACGGAGACACCGTGAAGGTGGCGCCGCTCGAAACGATCGACTGAGAGACGGTGGCGCCGAAGCCGCCGTCATCGACCACGGTGACAGTGTACGTGTCGATCCCCACCGGATACGGCTGACCGATCGTCAACGTACCGGTCGAGGTCGCGGTCGCGGCCGTGGAAAGGGTGACGCTGGAGGTGGTGCCGTACGCGGAGATCGTCGTGTTCGGTGCGATGCCGGTGCCGGTGATGGACCGGCCGAGGTCGGTGGACACGAACAAGGCGGTGCTGGCGGCCGTGGCGCTGGCGCTGGTCAACGAAGCGCCGGTGATCACGGTTCGCGGGCCACCGATGACAAGGGTGTTTCCCGTCGTGGCAGTCGGCGTCAACGTGGCGCCGGTGCCGGTGGTCGCCAGTGTCACGGTCGTCGCGTTGACATAGGCACCGATGAACGCGTTGCTGACGCCGGAGCCGGTGACGCCCACACCGACGTCGGCCGCGGTGAAGGCGGCGGTAGCCGAAGTGAGGTTGCTCGACGTGGCGGCCAGCAAGACGCCGTCGGTGATGGTGCGAGTGGTGCTGGAGTGTGCGGCAATGACGCTGAGGCCCGCGCTGCTGAGACTCTTGGCGAGTTGCAGGGTGCAGATCAGCTCGGTGTCACCGATCACGATGACGTCGGTGCACTCCGTGATCTCACCCAGGGCCTTCGTGGTGGAACCGGTGGCGTCATAGGTGCCATTGGTCAGATAGACGTGCGCGTTGCCGTCGTTCGGCGTCGTGCCCGTCGTCGTGGTGAAGTCCAAGGCCAGGAAGCCGACCCCCTGGACGTCGATGTCGACCGTCCCGGTGTTCGGCGCCGTGTTCGGCCCGATCACGATGCCGTTGGTGTACGAGAACGCGCTGGTCTTGTTGAGCGTGCCCGCGGTGGTGCCGATGGCCAGCGTCAGGTTGGCGGCCGGGGCGTGCGCCGGGGTGATGGCCGTGAAGCTGGTGGCCGACACCGGCGTGATCGACAGCAGGCTGGTTCCGCCGATGCTCGCGGTGATGGAGCCGGTGGTGGTGGGGAAGCCGGTTCCGGTGACCGTGATCGAGCTGCCGCCCTGGGCGGGACCGCTGGACGGGGTGACAGCCGTGATCGTGGGAGCCACTGCCACGGTGTACGTCGCGGTGCCGATGAGCGCGCTACCCGCGGTCATAGTGCCGTAGACGCAGACGTTGTACTTCGTGGTGGCGGCCGATCCGACCGTGACCACGCCGGCCGGCACGGTGATGGCGGCCTTGGTGTTCGACAGCTTCTTTACCACCGTGGCCTGCACGTTTCCGACGGTGGCGGTCGGCGTGACAGGAGTCGTACTGTACGTGGTCGGGCAGGCCGGGACCGTGAAAGACGTTCCCGGAGCCGTATAGCCGCTCAGGAAGGCGGTTGTCGCGGTGGCGGTGAGCGTGTTGCCGCCGATGCTCGGCCCGGTGGTCGCGCTCAGGGTGACCGTCACTGCGGCGGCCAGGGCCGGGGTTGCCGAGCCGATCACAACGGCGGCAACGGCCCCCGCCGCTAGCCCGGCGCGTAACCACCGGGATTTGTTTCTGGACATGGACGTACGCATGCGAGGTCCTCCTACGGTCTCAATGAGCCGCATCGTTGGATGGGTTGGGCCCGCGCATGATCGTCGTGGGCCGTCTCGCGGAAAGCGTAACGTGGTGTTTCCAAGCAATTGCCCAGAGTGACGAAGTTGAGTGGAATTGCGTAGTACGTCAGCTTCCGAACAGCGTTCGATAGACCGCGGCCGACTGGGGATTGCGCACGCAGCCGGCGTCCGTACGGAATAGGCTCGACTGCACGCCGCCGGCGCCGCAGTCGGAGAAATACGCCTCGTAGGCGAGGTTTGGCGCGTGTGCGGCGAACCAGTCGTGCATCCAGCGCACGAAGTTGGGGTTCTCGGTGCCCGCGTCCCCGGTCGGCACCACGCCCCACTCGCCCACCGAGAACGGCTTGCCGTGCTTGCGGGCGAAGTCATACAACCAGGTGATGCCCTCGGGCTTGGCCGCGGTCCGGTCGAAGACCGCGCGCGACGAGGCCCACGGGTAGTGGTCGTAGTTGTCGATGCCGATGATGTCGACGTAGTCGTCGCCGGGGTAGCAGTTGGTGCTCAGCCCGTCGCAGAGGGCGGCCGGCGTGCCATGGCCGTTGATCGTCCAGTCGAACAGCACCTCCGGGTTGGCCGCCCGGATGTTGTCGGCCGCGTTGCGATAGCAGGCGATCCAGGTCTGCGTGTTCGTCGCCCGCCAGGCCATCGTGCGCTCGTTGAACTCCCAGCCCAGCCGGACCACCGAGTCACCGCGGCCGTATTTGACCATCAAATTGCCGAAATCGCGCCAGTACGAGTTGAATTCACCCGCGGCACAGCCGGCCAAGTCGCCCTCGCCGCCCTGCGGCACCAGTCCCTGCGAGATGACCAGCGCGCCGTCGAAGTCGGCGAAGAAGGTGAACGTCCAACTCGTCCCGCTGGTCATCGTCTCGTACGAGGTGCGGTCCGTGTAGGTCTGCGCGACCTTGCACGGCCGGCCGCGCGCCGCGCAGAACGACTTGACGTGCGCCGCGTCCAGCACCGGGTCGCCGTTGACGCCGGAGAGGCCGTTCGCGCCGGGCCACTCGCCGGCCGTGCGGGGGCGGGCGATCAGCTTGCGCGCCGACTTGGCCGCACCGGCGATGGCCGCCGACGGCGTGGCGGAGGATCTGGAGGCGGCGGCCGAGGACGACGAGGACGAGGAGGACGGAGTCGGCTCCCCGGCGATCGTGTCGACCGCGCGCCACGCACCGAGCCCGAGCAGCACGAGCACCACCGCGCCCGTCGCCAACCAGAAAGGCCGCCGGCCGCGGGTAGTTGCGTCGGCCATGCGGTGGGACCTCCTGGGAACGGCGCACGGGCGGCGCACGGGCTCGGACGGACCCGAGGTTAGCCGCCGAACATGCCGGAACCCGGCACTAAAGCATGAACCCGGCCAGCGGTTCACCAGATGCACCCGAACGGACCGCCGGCACCCACCTCGAGTGCCACGCTCCGGCGATCACCGGCGCCGCCAGCCTCGCCGACTGCCTGACCTTCGCGACCGGGTAGTCCCTTTCCGATAACGGATTCCGGCAACGGTCGCGGGCCCATTCGGGCGACGGACTTTCGCATTTTCCGGGCCCGGATCGCGGGGCCCGCCGGCGGTCGGAAATGTGCCGCCGAGGCGATCCCGGGGCCGGCCCGCGGCCCGGCGATCCGGTGTGACCACAACAGAAAGTGAGCAAAGACTGATCTTCCTTGTGAGCAGCGCGGCACCGCAAGATGTCCCTCCAGAGTGCGCTTGACCTGCGCCTCGTCGTGATTCCGGCCGATGGCGGTGCCGCACACGGCCCGTCCCGAAGCGGAAGCGTCACGTAATGGCCGCACATTCGTTGCGATGAAAGTCGAGGGCGTCCGGCGCTACCACCACTGTCTGTGCCGACGACGCAGCGCACCGACGCGACCGGCTTCTGTGGGACCCCCCCGCACCAACCGACCGGCGAATGGAGAACCGCGATGGCATGGGTGCTGACGAAACAGCTGCAGGCGTTCCGCGACCAGATGGACGCGACGTTCCCGAACCGGGACCGGAAGTCCGACGGCGTTATCGGGGACGCGGCGCACCAGGCCGAGAAGAGCGGCCACAACCCGGACCGGACCGCGAACGCCGAGTACAAGGACGGCGACAGCAAGAACGAAGTCCGCGCTATCGACATCGACTCCGACACCGGAAATCCGGACGTGTCGATGGAGGACATCGTCCAGCACCTGGTGCGGCTCGCGCGGGCCGGAAAGCTGTCGTTCATCCGGTATCTGATCTTCAACCGGCGGATCTGGGCGGCCAGCTCCGGCTGGGCGCAGCGGGCCTACACCGGGCCGTCGCCGCACACCGAGCACCTGCACATGTCGGGTGCCTACAACCAGAGCGCCGACGAAAACGCCGACGCCGACTATCACCTGGAGGACCTCGTGGGTCTCAGCGATGCCGACAAGAAGTGGATCACCGCTCAGAATGAGGCCGTCAAGGAGTGGCTGCGGGGCAACATCGGCTACTACGCGATGGGTTTCGACCCCGGCCCCAAGAAGGACGCGAACGGCAAGATCGTCCCCGGTCCGGACGGCGAGCCGCAGGTGAGCTGGCCCGGGGTGCAGGACATCTGGCATGGCAACGGCGAAACCGTCGCCCCGGGCACCGCGCTCGGCACGATTCTGAACTGGGCCAAGTCCGACCACGAGGACATCGCGAAGATCATCGCCACGCTGCCGCAGTTGCAGAAGGCCCTCGACATCGACGTGCCGACCGCCGACGAGAACGCGGCCGCGGTGCTCGCCGCGATCCGCGACGGATCGGCCGCCGGCACCGCGGCGGCCCTGAAGATCGTCCTCGGCGACCAGGCCGCGGAGGTGGGCCGGCTGCTCGCCAGCGCCTGACGGAGCCGGTCATCGGAGGAAGGCCGGCTACGTGAGGTAAGCGGGCGGCTGGAGTAAAGCTGGGCCCCGGCGATGCCGCCGGGGCCCAGCCCTTGTTCTCGGGGCCGGTGCGCGTTAGGTTGTTCTCAGACAGAGTAATACTCAAATCGAGAACAATTAGGATGATCATGCGCGGGGAGTCGGCGGCCGAGCGGGAGTTCCTGGCGAGCTATGACCCGAGCGCGTTCCCGCCGGTCGCTGTGACAGTCGACGTGGTCGCGCTGACCATCCGCGACGGCGTGCTGCACGTGCTGCTCGTCGAGCGCGGTGCCCAGCCGTTCGCGGGCTGGCGGGCGCTGCCCGGCGGCTTCGTGCTGGACGAGACGCTGGACGCGGCGGCGCTGCGCGAGCTCGCCGAGGAGACCGGGCTGGGCCCCGGCGACGGTGCGCTCGAGCGGGCGCATCTGGAGCAGTTGCGCAGCTACGGCGACCCGGGCCGGGACCCCCGGATGCGGGTCGTCTCGGTGGCCTACCTGGCTTTCGCGCCCAGCCTGCCCGACCCGCGGGCCGGCGGTGACGCCGAGGCCGCCGCCTGGGTGCCGGTGGCCGAGGCCGGCGAGCTGGCCTTCGACCACGCCGCGATCCTGGCCGACGGGCTCGACCGGGCCCGGTCCAAGTTGGAGTACACGCCGCTGGCCACCGCGTTCGTCGGGCCGGAGTTCACGATCGCCGAGCTGCGCCACGTGTACGCGGCGGTCTGGGGCGAGGAGCTGCACGCCGGCAATTTCCACCGCAAGGTGCTGTCGGTGCCCGGGTTCGTGGAGAGCACCGGGGAGACCACGACCCGCGGCGGCGAGCGGGGCGGCCCCAAGCCCCGCCTCTATCGGGCCGGCGACGCTCGGCTGCTGCATCCGGCGTTGCTGCGCCCGGCGCGCGAGGAGGGCGTGCGATGACGGTGACCTTCGACGAGGCCGTGCACCGGATCGCGGCGGCCGACAGCTTCCCCGACCTGCTCGCAGCGATCGCGGGTGCGCCACGGGATCCCGGTCTCGCGTACAAAATGCTTGTCAAGATCGTGCATCCGGATGTCGCGCCGGCGGGTCGCGGCTCGAGTGCGACGGCGGCCTTCGCCCGTCTTTCGGCCCTCTGGGCCGGCGGCGGCCCGGTGCTGACCACCAAGCGCGCCAGCTACCGGCTCGGCGCGCTGGTCGAGGCCGGCGACATCGCGAATCTGTACGCGCTGGACGGCGACTCGGCGCTGCTCAAGCTGCCCCGCCGGCCCGGCGACAACGACCTGCTCGCGGCCGAGGCGCTCGCGCTCGGCACGCTCGAACGCGACGGCGAGGCGAAGCACCGGGCCTACGCGCCACGGCTGATCGAGAGCTTCACGCACGAGGATCCGGCGACCGGGGTGCGGCGCACCGCGAACGTGCTCGCGCGGCAACGCGGGTTCGTGTCCCTCGCGGCGGTGGCGCACGCCTATCCGGACGGGGTGGATCCGCGGGATGCGGCGTGGATGTGGCGGCGGCTGCTGGTCGGGCTCGGCTGGGCGCACCGCGCCGGGATAGTGCACGGCGCGGTGCTGCCCGAGCATGTGCTGATCCATCCGGCGCAGCACGGGCTGGTGCTGATCGACTGGTGTTACTCGGTCGTGCCGGGTGGGCGGATCCCGGCGCTGGTCGCGAAGCACCGCGCCGACTACCCACCCGAGGTGACCGGCAAGCGGGCGGCGACGAGCGCGACCGACATCTATCTGGCGACGCGGACCATGCGGCGCCTGATCAAGACCAAGCTGCCGGCGGCGCTGGGCCGCTTCGCCGACGGCTGCCTCTACGACGCGCCACGCATGCGGCCACAGGACGCGTGGCGGCTGCTCGCCGAGTTCGACGAGCTGATCGACAAGCTGTTCGGCCCGCGCAAGTTCCGGCCGTTCACCATCTGACTGGGGGAAAGAAAATGGGAAGCGGACGCTGGTCCACCGATGTCTACTCCGCCGCGGCGAGCTACCGGGCCGCCAGCGGAACGAGCGCCTTCGCCTACAGCGACAGCGGCGCCCGCGCGGCACACGCCGCGCTGAACCCGAAGGGCGTGACCGTACGGGAGAGCCGCGACAGCGCCGAGCACCCGAGCAGCACGCCGATCGCGGTGCTGTTCGACGTGACCGGCTCGATGGGGTCGGTGCCGCGCACGCTGCAGACCAAGCTGCCGCAGCTGCTCGGCCTGCTGACCCGCAAAGGCTACGCGAGCGACCCGCACATCATGTTCGGCGCGGTCGGCGACGCCACCTGCGACCGGGTGCCGCTGCAGGTCGGGCAGTTCGAGTCGGACAACCGGATGGACGAGGACCTGGCCCGGATCGTGCTCGAGGGCGGCGGTGGCGGGCAGAAGACGGAGTCCTACGAGTTGGCCATGTACTTCATGGCCCGGCACACCGCGCTGGACTCGATGGCGCAGCGCGGCCGGCGCGGCTATCTGTTCCTGATCGGCGACGAGATGCCCTACCCGCGGGTGAATCCGAAGGAGGTCAAGAAGTTCATCGGCGACGAGCTGACCGAGCCGATCTCGACCGAGGCGATCATCGCCGAGCTGCGCCGCACCTTCGACGTCTACTTCCTGCTCCCGGCCGACGCGGGCTGGGGCGGGGACGCCGAGGTCCTGGCCCGCTGGCGGCGGCTGCTCGGGCAGAACGTGATCGAGCTGGAGGACCTGGACGCGGTCTGCGAGACGATCGCGCTCACCGTCGGCCTGGCCGAGGACTCGATCGACCTGGACGAGGGCCTGGCCGACCTGGCGACGCTGGGCTCGACCGCCGGCGCGACGGTCGGCAAGGCTCTCGCGCCGCTGAAGCGCGGCGCGGTGGTGCGATCTTCTCTCGACGTGAGTGGCACCGCGACGGGGAACGAGCGGTTGTGAGGGAGCACGTCGCGGTCGTCGACCTCGGCTACGGCGACGCCGGCAAGGGCACCGTGGTGGACGCGCTCTGCGCTGCCGGGCCGGTCACCGCGGTGATCCGGTTCAACGGGGGAGCGCAGGCCGCGCACAACGTCATCACGGCCGGCGGGCGGCACCACACGTTCGCGCAGTTCGGGTCGGGCACCCTGCACGGGGTGCCCACCCACCTGTCCCGGTTCGTGGTGGTCGACCCGCTGGCGCTGGCGGCCGAGGCGGCGCCGCTGGGCAACCCGTTCGAGCTGCTCACCGTCGACGAGGACGCGCTGCTCGGCACGGTCTGGCACCGGGCCGCCAACCGGGTGCGGGAGCGGCGGCGCGGCGGGGCCCGGCACGGTTCCTGCGGCCTGGGCGTCGGACAGACCATCGAGTACGCGCTCAGCCACGCCGACGCCCCGCGGGTGGGCGACGTGCGCTCGCCGGCCCGGCTGCGCCGGCGGCTCGCCCGGCTCCGGGACGAGCTGGTCACGGCGTACGGGCCGCTCGACGCCCCGCCCCTCGAGGACGTGGTCACGGCGTTCACCGAGTTCGGCCGGGCGGTGTCGATCGTGGACTCCGGCTATCTCGGCCGGTTGCTGAGCGCCGGGCCGTGCGTCTTCGAGGGGGCGCAAGGGGTGCTGCTCGACGAGTGGCGCGGGTGGCATCCGTACACGACCTGGTCGACAACGACCTTCGACAACGTCACCGCCCTGTGCGACGGCTTCCTGCGACTCGGCGTCGTACGCAGCTACACGGCCCGGCACGGGCCGGGGCCGCTGGTCACCGAGGCCCCGCTCGACCTGCCCGAGCGGCACAACGGCGCGGGGGAGTGGCAGGGCGCGTTCCGGGTCGGGCACTTCGACGCGGTCGCCCACCGGTACGCCGTCGAGGTCGCCGGCGGGGTCGACGCGCTGGCGGTCACCCACCTCGACGCCGCCGACCCCGGCCTGCGCGTCTGCACCTCGTACGAGCTCGACGGCGCCCGCTGGGAGCGGATCGTGCCCGGCCCGTTTCGTGATCTCGGCTATCAGGCCGGCCTGACGTCGCTGCTGTCCCGCGCCCGGCCCGGCGAGATGTACCGGCCCGGCGACCGGGCCGCGGCCATCGGCGCCGAGCTGGGCGCGCCGATCATGATCGAGTCGTTCGGCCCGCGGACGAGCGACAAGCGGATCCGCGCGCTCGCCGCCGCTTGATCGGGAACCGCTCATCTCGGCCGGCCGGCTGCCGATGGGGGAGGTCCCTCGATCGAAGGAGCACGGATGCGCCGGATCCCCCACGCGCTGCGCCGCGGCTGGCTCGTCACGGCCGCGGCGATCCTGGTCGCGTTGCCGGTCGGCGCGCCGGCCGCCGTGGCGGCACCGACCCGGCTGCCGCACCCGGTCGGCGGCTACGCGCCGGGCACGGTCCGGACCCCGGCCCGGGTCCTGCACGGTGGCCTGCACGCCACCGACGCCCTGCCGGCGAGTGTCGACCTGCGCGAGTTCGCCCCGAAGCCGGGCGATCAGGGCCAGATCGGCAGCTGCGTGGCCTGGACGATCGCCTACAGCGTGATGGGGTACTACGCCAACCGGACCGGCGGCGTCGGCGCCCCGTACGCCCCGCTCTTCCTCTACATGCGCAACGTCGAGCCCGGGCGCGCGCCCAGCGCCGGCCTCTACCCCGACTCGGTGCTGGCCAACGCGGCCGCCGCCGGCGTCGACACCCAGGACGACTACTGGCAGGGCACGACCAACTACCAGACCCCGCCGACCCCGGCCCAGATCGCGAACGCCAAGAACTACCGGGTGGCCGGCTGGGCCCGGCTGTTCAACGGGGCCAACCAGGGCACCGGCGCGCAGACGGCGATCAAGCAGGCGCTCGCGGCCGGCAGCCCGGTGGCCCTGGGCATCCCGGTCTACCGCGACTTCATGTATCTGGGGCAGCACTCCCTCTACGGGACGCTCAGCGGCACCAGCCTCGGCGGGCACATGCTGACCGCGTACGGCTACGACGCGCAGGGCGTGTGGATCCGCAACTCGTGGGGCACAAGTTGGGGCAACGCCGGCGACGCCAAGCTGTCTTGGGGCTTCATCAACATGGCGGCCATCGCGGCGTACACGGTCGCCGGGATCAGCACGCCCGCCACGCCGCCGGCCAAGGCGCCCGCCGTGAGCGCCATGAGCCCGGACAGCGTGCGCACGACCGGCGGCGCGACCGTCACCCTCAGCGGCACGGATCTGACCGGGGTGACCAGCGTCAAGGTCGGCACCAGCACGGTGCCGGCCAGCGGGGTCAGCGCGACCGCGCTCAGCTTCGTGGCCCCGGCCCACGCCGCCGGCCCGGTCGCGGTCACGGTCAGCAACACCGTCGGCACCAGCACCCAGACCGTCCAGCTCAAGTACACCAATCCGCCCGCCCCGGCGGTCACCTCCGTCACGCCCAGCAGCGGGCCGGCGAACAAGACCACGCCGGTGACGCTCACCGGCACGGAGCTCGCCGGGGCGACCCGGGTCACCGCGGGCGGGGTGACCGTGCCGTTCGTCAAGGTGTCGGCCACCCAGCTCGACGTCACGCTGCCGGCGCGCGCGGCGGGAGTCGTGGCCCTGCAGGTCACCACCCCCAACGGCGTGAGCAGCGCGAACGGCGGCAGCACGTTCACCTATCAGGCCCCGGTTCCGACGATCACCGGCGTCACGCCCCGCACCGGGCTGACCTACGTGTCCACGCCGGTCGTGGTGACCGGGGCGAACCTCGGCGACAGCACGAAGCTTACGCTGGACGGGGTGTCGGTTCCGTTCACGAAGGTCTCGGCCACCCAGCTCAAGGCCACGCTGCCGGCGCACCCGGTCGGCGAGGTCGACCTGCAGGTGACCGCGCCGGGCGGCCTGTCGGCGCTGGGCTCCGCGGCGCGGTACGGCTACCTCGCGCCGCCGGTCCCGGTGGTCGCGGCCGTCACGCCGCCGACCGGGACGACCACCAAGTCCACCACGGTGCTGCTCACCGGGACCGCGTTCGGCGGGGCGACGAAGGTGACCGCGAACGGCGTATCCGTCCCGTTTGTCAAGGTGGCCGACTCGCAGATCCGGGTGACCCTCGCGCCCCGGGCGGCCGGCGCGATCCCGCTGGTGGTCACCACGCCGGGCGGCACCAGCGCGGCGGCGACCTTCACCTATGTGGCACCCGCCACGGCTGGGAAGACCAAGTAGGTGCCCTAGGGTCGAGGTTGTGCGAGTGGCCCACATCTCGGATCTGCACCTCGGCGCCGAGGAGCCGGCCGTCGTGGCGGGGCTGCTCGCCGACCTGTCCGCGCAGGCACCCGACCTGGTCGTGGTGAGCGGGGACCTGACGATGCGGGCGCGGCAGCGGCAGTTCGAGGCCGCGCGGCAGGTGCTCGACGGCCTCGGCGCGCCGTGGGTCAGCGTGCCCGGAAACCACGATCTGCCGCTCGACCGGATCGTCACCCGGATGCTCCGGCCGCTCGCCGGATACCGGCGGCACATCGATCCGGAGCCCGAGCCGCGACGGCTGCACGGCGGCGTGCTGGTGCTCGGGATCTCGTCATCGCGGCGGTACTTCTGGAAGGGCGGGCGGATCGACCGGCGCCAGGTCGCCCGGATCCGTCGCGCGTTCGCCGAGGCGGCGCCCGTACGCCTGCGGGTCCTGGTTTTGCATCACCCGGTCTTCGCGGTGGCGCCGCGGTCGCGGGAGAAGCCGGCACGTGGCACGGCGCGGGCGTTGCGGGCGGCCGCCGAGGCCGGGGTCGACATCGTCCTCTGTGGACATACCCACGTCCAGGGGCATGCCGAACTCTCCCGGCCCGGCCCCGGCCGGCGCCTGCTCGGCGTGATGGCCGGATCGACCACCTCCTATCGGGTCGGGCCGGCCGAGTCGCAGTCCTACAACGTGCTCGATCTCGCCGACGATGACCGGCTCACGCTCGAGGTCCGGCACTGGCGGGACGGGAGCTTCACGCCGCTGCTGTCGCGGACATTTCGCCGTACCCCGGACGGCTTTCGATGTCAGCCGGACGAGCCGGGGCGGCTGTGATCGTCCGGTGACCGCCGTGGGAGGATTCTGAGCGCGTTCGTCGCCCGGAGGGAGCCCGTCATGCGCACCACCTACCGAGTCCTCGCCATGCTGATCGCGCTCGGCGTGGTGGTGCAGGCCGCGGTGATCGCGGTGGCCTGGTTCATCGTGCTGGACAGCCTCGATGACGGCGCCGTCTACGACAAGAATTCCGACAACTGGGCGCAGACGCTGCACGGCACGCTCGGCATGATGATCATCCCGGTGATCGCCCTGCTGCTGCTGATCGTCTCGTTCTTCGCGCACATCCCGGGCGGCGTGAAGTGGGCGGCCATCACCCTCGGCGTCACGCTGCTGCAGATCGTCCTGGCCTATCTGGGCCTGGCCGCGCCGATCATCGGCGCGCTGCACGGCATCAACGCGTTCGCCCTCGCCTTCGTCGCCTCCATCGCCATGCGCAAGGCCCGGCTGGCCAGCACCGCGCCACCGGCCCCGGTCCCCGCCGCCGGCTGACCCGCATCGCGTGCGCACGTCCCTGAGGGCCGGCACAGCGCTGAGGGTCGGCATCGCGGTGGCGGCGGCTCTCGCCGTGCTCGGCCCGCTCGGCTACTTCTGGCAGCGCAGCCTCGTGCCGTCCAGCTACGACATGATGGCGATGGGCTATCCGGACGACGGCGGCGGCCCGGCCGCGCACGGGCACTCCGGCGGCCTCAGCGTCGCCGACCTGCACGGCCCGTCCGGCCCGGCCGACGTCTCGGTCACCCTGACCGCGCGCCGGGAGACGATCAACCTCCCCGGCGGTACGAAGGTGGCCGGTTACACCCTCAACCACGCGTCGCCGGGGCCGGAGATCCGCGCCCGGCAGGGGCAGCTCATCGAGGTGCGGCTGGTCAACGAGTCGGTGCCGGACGGCGTCACCCTGCACTGGCACGGCGTCGACGTGCCGAACGCGGAGGACGGCGTTGCCGGCGTCACCCAGGACGCCGTGCCGGAGGGCGGCTCGTACATCTACCGGTTCGTCGCCCGGGACGCCGGCACCTACTGGTACCACTCCCACCAGGTCGGCCACGAGCAGGTGCGGCTCGGCCTGTTCGGCACGCTCGTGATCGCGCCGTCCGAAAGCCAGACCGCGAGCCAGACCGCGAGCCCGGCCGCGACGGATCAGGTTGTCGCGGTGCACACCTACAACGGGCACCGGACCATCAACGGCCGGTCCGGGGTGTCCGAGCTGACCGCCGCCCCGGGGCAGGTGACCCGGGCCCGGATCGTGAACACCGACGCGGGCCCGATCCGGGTCTGGGTGAGCGGGACGCCGTACCAGGTGGTCGCGGTGGACGGGCGGGACGTGCCCGGCCACACCCCGATCAGCGGCGCGGCCGTGCTGCTCACCGCGGGCGGGCGGGTCGACCTCGAGTTCACCGGCCCGGCCCGGGTGGACGTCGGCGCGGGCACCGCCATCGCGTCGGCCGGCGTGGCCGCGGCCCCGGAGCCCAAACAAAGCGTCGACCTGCTCTCGTACGGCACGCCGGCCCCGCTCGGCTTCGACCCGGCCAAGGCCAACCGGCACTTCGAGTACCGGATCGGCCGGCGGATCGGGTTTCTCGACGGCCGGCCCGGGATGTGGTGGACGATCAACGGGCACACCTATCCCGACGTGCCGATGTTCATGGTCAGCACCGGCGACGTCGTGACGATGACGATCGTGAACGACAGCGGCGAGGTGCACCCGATGCACCTGCACGGCCACCACGCCGCCGTGCTCAGCCGCAACGGCGTCGTGGCGACCGGCGCCCCGTGGTGGTTCGACTCGCTCGACGTCGAGGACGGCGCGACGTACGAGATCGCGTTCCTGGCCGACAACCCGGGCATCTGGGTGGACCACTGCCACAATCTGCAGCACGCCGTCGACGGGCTGCTGGCCCACCTCGTCTACACCGGCGTCAGCACGCCGTATCGGGTCGGCGGGCCGGCCGGCAACGAGCCCGAGTAGGGTCCGCTGGTGCATCGACCCCGTTCCGCGGCGCTCCTGGCGGTTGTCCTGCTGGCGTCCGGCTGCTCCGGCCCGGCCACGGTGGCCGAGCCGGTCGACAACACGGTCGAGGTGTGCGCGCAGTGGACGGCGTCGACCAAGCCGTTCATCTCCCGGGGAGCGGACGCGGCGCCCGAGACCAAGGCCTACCAGCAGGCGATGGCGGACGCGTACGCGGGCAAGCAGATGCCCACCGAGAAGGCGCTCGCGATTCAGCGCGCCTACTGGAGCGCGCAGGAGAAGGCGCCGCGTGCGCTGGCCGGCACGGCGACCAACCCGAAACTGCGTGCGGCCCTTTCCGCGTACGCCGACGAGCTGGCGGGCCGCGCCTCCGACGTGATTCCCGAGTTCGTGGGCT
>Ga0307515_10008622_pt1 | contig 19840 bp, 9 predicted proteins | sample 17_EM_MG_FD_194513 | JGI IMG/M metagenome (GOLD analysis project Ga0307515, IMG submission 194513) | Populus trichocarpa ectomycorrhiza microbial communities from riparian zone in the Pacific Northwest, United States - 17_EM | ecosystem: Host-associated > Plants > Roots > Unclassified | place... | reverse complement strand
CGCACTCAGCTGGCATCTCCAGCTGAGTGGCATCTCCAGCTGAGTATGGAATGACCATCATCTTAGAGAGATTATGCATCAGCCCAACTGAAGCCATACGACAGGAGATAAACCATATATGCAACAGCCACTGCCGGCGCCACTCTACCATCTCCAGCGAACTTCAAATTTCTTAGGCATATAAAGGCATGGATTCTACCATTAGATAGTTCGGTAGACAATCACTTTTGTATGATGGATAATCCAATCTCTCTTTGTACTCGATCACTCTTAACAATACAGCAGACACAGTGGCAGATATACAGTGGAGGATATACAGTGGCAGATATATATACAGTGGCAGATACACAGCGGTGGATACAGTGCCAGATATACAGATACAGTACCGGATCAAGATACACATTCACAGGGGCGGATACACAGGGGCGGATACACAGCGGTAGATATACAACGGCAAAAACAATGGCGGATATACACGGCGGCGGATACACGGCGGCAGATACACAGTGGTAGATGAACAGCAGCAGATACAGTAGTGGATATACAACACAGTAGACACAGTGGCAGATACACAGTGGCGGATACACAGCGGCAGATACACAGCGGCAGATACACAGCGGCAGATACACAGCGGCAGATACACAGCAGCACCATATCAAGATACACAGTGGTGGATACACAGCAGAAGTCTAGGTGATCTGCTTGATATCGTAACAAGTCCACCATGCTCAACGTTTCGAATCCTGGGGGCGGCAAAGCCGCCACCGATGCTAGTATGGCATATATCTGCTAGCCAGGCGCACCAAAAGTTCTCATAGAGACGTATCCGGTGTCTCGACCGCACTCAATGTTAGGATTTGTAGCCCTGTAGTTCCAACCTTGCCTAGAAGAGCAGCAACCGGGAGCTGACTTTCTCCGTTGTTTGTTATGGCGACAGCCTGCATCAACGATGGTATGATATCTGTCTACCAATTAGATGTCTGATCCTTCCTTAGTCGCATCTTCGAGCCATTCGCGAGTTCTCGGTGGGGCGCATGCATCTTTAAACTACGATTGAGAGTTGCTGAGCTGGTAGGTCTTGGGCGGCGACTTTGTGTTTCGGTTTTTGTGCGTGATAGAGAGAGGTTGCGTTCAGCGGGCTCGAAGGTTGGGATCTTTTGAACAGTTTTGGATTCCTCGAAATTATGTTGAGGTTTGATGGTCTCTTCGGCCGTTCTTGTCGAAGGAATCATGAAATTCTTGCTGAGGGTCTTTGACTCTGAAAACTAAGCGTCTAAGCTGGACAGCGTTAAAAGGTAGGAGGCTAGATTGCAAATTATCGTAGATTACATTATCTCTAAAGTTTGTTGCATGTTAATTTTTTCTCAACATTAAAATTTACTCAATGGTGAAGCCTACTCTTTTACCATATCTACCTAAGTACGCTCCTCTGCTAGTTTGTCCAGAGATCGGCTTAGCTATGCTAGTGGCAGCTTGTGAGTCACTATCGTTCGATCGAGCAAGGCAAACTCTGCCTAGATTTGCAAGTTGAAAATCAATTCGTTACCAGGTGCAATACGCACACCGAAGCAACCAGTCAACTGCCACTGTTTCGCCGGTTTCGGAAAGAGCTATCTGCAGCACATCGCGATATCTCCGCCCCAGCCAGTGACTGCCTCGCTGTCGCGTAGGTAAGTTAAATATAATTTTTGTTTAATTCTCCGCTACCGCTTGGCTTTCGACCTTTTTTTCTCGTTGCATACCGGTGTAACAGAACGACTGGCACAAAACCTCCATATAGATCTGCACCTCTGCACTGCCTCAACGAGATGCATCTATTCGGGTCCAGTGGTGGATCCAGGCCATCCATGGAAGGCCTGTGCAATTCATGGATGGACCGATATCAATCACCGGCCTGCTAAAGTGGGGAAATAGCCCATCATCCACTCCGCCCCAACTTCCAAGTATTCGCTCATATCTCTATAAATGCCAATCGCCGATGAGCGTGAGGGAAGAGGTGTGGTTAGAGGAGATATTACTGAATGCAGCGGTTCACATCCTAATTTAACTTGATGAGGGTGTGAAATGAATTCAGTAATTTGGGAAAGAACGATACTGTAAGGTGAACCTGTGAGGGAGCACACGGACTGCTCAAGAGCAAGAAAATGGGTGTGCATGCAGATGAATTGTCACATTCTACCTCATACGAAGGCTTTACCCAAGTCACGATCCTACGCAGGTGGTAGGCATTCGCGGCTCTGTAGTGTTTCAGGCCTGTGGTGATATTGGTCCATTCATTGGATTATCCAGATAGTCCATCGATAAGCCGGATCCTCCACTGGACCCGAACACATCAGACCACTCAATTCTGAGCTATATACACGTGTATCAAGTGCTATAGCTGTATTCGACTTGACTCATATATGCGGCTGCCCCTTCAATCCAACACCGGAATTCCACCAGTGGCCGAGAAGCTTCAAAAGGAGTACGGACGGAAAACAGTCTACAGACGACCTCACGATCAAACAACAACCTCTGGTAGCAATAGATACGGTATGTGGCCAGTTCACAACTGACTGCCGACTATGTACTCGAGTACTTATACACTGTATAAAGAAAATTGCGACGGCATTCAAACCATCAAACAAAGGCGTTCCATACTCAACGAAACCTTTTAGCAGATGTAAGGCTGCAACTTCCAAACGCTGGAAAGGCTTTTCTGGAAGTTAACTGTTGGTCAGATATTGGATGGAAGGCTTGCCGGATCAAACCCTCAATGGGGATCCCACCGGTAATACATTAGGTAGGGATCCCCGCGGCGGCCGTCTTGGTGCTGTTTTTGGGGTTGTTTCTCGGGTCTCAGAAACTCTGTTTCGCCATTTAGCCCGGTTTGCGGAACGTGCCCAGCCTCGGAACGACAGGCATGAGGCGGAACTCCTGGCACACATCGCCCGGAGACAAGATATCAATGCTGTCAATGATGCCATGGCACAGGCCGGAATAACAATAGCTGAACCCTTCGATCATAACGACCGAGCGATCAGATTGAGCAGCCTGTGTAAAAAGTTGTGTGAACGGATGGACCGTATTCAACGTCCTGGCGATCTTCATCTAGCAGTTCAATTCTCAAATTTATCGTTAGAGGCAGTACCCCCAGATCCTATCGCTCAAGTAACCGTAATCGGGAACGTCGAAAAGCTGCTTTCTAGGCTACAGGAGCGGCCGGAAGAACTGAGTGCTCTGCTGGCCACAACCGATATGGTGGCTTCTCCAGGTGTCCTTTTGTACGAAAGATATAAGCGATTAGGTGATTTAAGAGATCTTGATATGGCTATCATCGAGGTGGCACAGGCGATAGCTCAATATCCTCCAGGTCATCCTGATCGACCTGACGCGCTGCGTACTTGGTCCGTGCTGTATGTGAGCAGATTCGATCGGGAAAGCGACCCCCTCGACCTCGAAGTGGGCATAATGCTGAGCGAAGAGTCGATTGCAGCAATCACTCCCGACCACCCGGAACGGGCAGGTATGCTCACCAGCCTGAGTGGCATGTACCTCCGAAACTTTGATCGAACAGACAACCTGGACGATTTGCACCTAGCCATCACCTGCGGTAATAAAGCCGTGTCGACGACTACCCTTGATCACTCCGTTCGTGTCAGCGCACTCACCAACCTGGGTAGTATCCACGTCCGGAGCTTTGAGCGTACGGGCAACTTGGATGATTTGGGCCTGGCTATCCAATATTGCGAAGATGCCGTGGCGGAAACTCCCACCGATGATTCATATCGAGCAGGACTTCTCAACAACAGTGGGAGTGCGTACTTCCGAAGCTTTACGAGGACAAGCAACTTGGATGATTTGCATCTGGCCATCGAGCGCACCGAAATGGCCTTGGCGGCAACTCCTACTGATCATCACACTCGGACTAGCATGCTCACCAACTTGGGTATTATGTTCTCAGCCAGGTTTGAGCGGACGAACAACCCAGAAGACTTACAACGAGCCATCACGTATAGTAATGAGGCCATGTCGGCAACTCCCCTTGAACACCCGAATCATATTATCATACTTTCAAGCTTGGGTAACAGGCACCTCCGAAGATTTGAGGTGACTGGCAACGTGGATGACTTGCACCTGGCCATCAACTACGGCAAACAGGCCGTGGATAAAACTCCACCTGATAACCCAGATCGAACAAGCAGGCTCTCCAACTTGTGTATCATGCTCGTGGCCAATTTTAAGCGGATGGAAAACGAAAATGTTAATGACCTGGACTTGGCAATCGAACACGGCAACGAGATCGAGTCCGCAACTCCCCTTGATCACCCGGATCGAGCAAACAGACTTATCAACATAGGCTATTATCTACTGTTAAGATATCAAAATATGGGTTCTGAAGATGACTTCAACGAGAGCATCCGAGTTTATACCGAGGCTTGGCAGAGCGGAATGTCGCCACCCGCGCGTCGCATAATAGGGGCTCGTAAGTCCGCAGCCCTTCATGCTTCAAAACGGAGGTGGAAAGAGGCTAGTTCGCTTCTTGAAGGTGCCATTGAAATGATGCCAAAAGTAAGCCTACGATCCCTAAAACGGGATGATCAGCAGTATACGATTGCGAAATTATCCGGACTGGCGGCGGATGCATTTTCCATGGCACTTCAGGCGGAAAGGGACGCATCTTACGCTCTCAAATTGCTGGAACTCGGTCGTGGAATTATCATGGGCTATATTATAGATTGCAGAAGCGATCTTTCCGATCTCAAAAGGACACATCCTGATGTCTTCGACAAATTCGACAGCCTTAGAGTTGAGGTTGACACCCCACTGGCTGAACCCGAGGGAGCACACGGTATAATCGACGACCAACGCAGAAACCGTACCTTACACAGACGGAAGCAGGCGATCGGTGAAATGGAAGAGACTTTAATTAGTATTCGGAAATTACCTGGCTATGAAGGATTTTTACTTCCACCACCTCCGAAAGACCTAATGAATATGGCAGTGGATGGTCCAATAGTTATCTTTAATAGCACCGAGTTCCGCAGTGATGCTATTATCGTTACAAATTCCACGATTAAGGAACTTCCGCTTCCGAAACTGGCCTATTTAGAAGCCGTACACAAGATAGGAGGAATGGATCAAACGATAACCAAAGGGACGTTAAGAACATATGATACAAGAAACAGGCAAATGAAAGAACTTCTTCTGTGGCTGTGGAATGTAGCGGTGGAGCCTGTTTTCGCGGAACTGCAGCGCGACGGAGTTATTGACAATAACAGTCGGACCCGAGTTTGGTGGATTGGCGTAGGTGTGTTGTCCAAGGCACCGTTCCATGCAGCTGGCGATCACTCTCAGGGTTCAACTCGGAATACCCTAAACCAGGCTATTTCATCATACATCCCGACTATCAAGGCCCTTTCATATGCTCGTCAGAAGGAGTTGAAACTGTTTGGCCAATCGCATGGCCGTTCTTTGCATGAACATCAGGAACAGAAGATACTCAGTAAACCGGACACTCGCCTTCTCTTAGTCACTATGCCGACGACGCCCGGTAATTCTCCTCTCGAGTCGGTTGAGCAAGAGGCCAACGACATCATTGATATCGCCAAAGGAAGAGCGATACGGACGATGAAGCTGTTCCAACCAAGTGCCAAGCAGGTTCTCGACGAAATCCATTCACATCATATCATACACTTTGCCTGTCATGGAGTTTCGGACAACCAAAACCCATCCGATAGCCGTCTGCTTCTGCAAAAATCGAAGAGTTCGGAGTCAGGGAGCAGTGAGCCTGAAATCGATATGCTATCGGTTCGGGATATATCGAATTCAAATGTTGATGGTGCCCAGTTGGCGTACCTCTCTGCATGCAGCACCGCAGATAATCCATTAAGTACGCTGTCTGACGAAGCTATACACATCGCTGGTGGATTCCAACTTGCCGGGTTCAGCCATGTGCTCGCAACGATGTGGGAATCTCGCGATGTCGCATGTATGCAGCTTGCGAAAGATTTTTACGGCTCGCTTTTTAATGGCGAAGGAAGTGAAGAACATCGGAGAGTCGCTATTACGTGGCATGACTCTGTGAAGAGGTTACGAGACAAGAAACGGAACGTGCCTCTTTTATGGGCGCCATTTATTCATACGGGGGCTTGAGTAGGGCGGGTATTATGGAAATTCCCTGAAGTTGTTTTGGTTTGTTTCCCATTTCTTTGAGCTTTTCTTACACCATAGCTAACATAACTTAGTGAGGGGCTATTCACGGCTTTTATCCCCTCCGTGTCCTCCTCAATGGCTGGGTGATGGCGCTAACGTTACCGACGACTGCGGCACGCCCATTGTGGTTTATTGGCTGGATGTGTTACTGTTTTATGGTTGGAACTACGCCTCCGGTCTATTCAATGGGGTTTTATTTCATATTTGGCACCTTTCGTTTGTATTGATTTCGTTGAGTTTGTTTACGAGCTGAGCGTGTTTTAGGGCGATGGGATGGCTTTTATTTTTAGTTTAACAATGACTTGGATTACGTTTGGGTAGTAATATGCGTTGCGTGATTATGCTGTTAGGGCTTATTGGAACTGTTTGGTACTTCATATCTTCTGCGTTTATTATTTCGCCGGTAGCTATCAGATATTGTCTCGCCAAAGACAAGGATTAGTTTAGTTTCGGTCAACACTTTTCCCGCTACGCTGGTGGGTGAGCGGCTAATGGAGACTAGGATTAGTTTTGTGATTGTTCGAAGTAGTATGTCTCGTTCCCAGTTTGTCTAGCAACGTGCTCGCAAGCTCGTCAGCGGAATCTATCCCGACACCACATGCACGCTGGGCACGAGAGAACTTACAACAGTGCCTGTCGAGAGTATGACCAACGGAATTGGCGGTGCATCAGCACGGGAGCTTCTGGGAGAGTAGCGCTGAAGTAAAACCGCGAGGTGATTACTTTTGGCGCTGTTCCCCTAGTATTGGAGTGTGATACACCCGTGACTATTAGATCTTACGCCAGACAACTCCCGACCTTCACTACTTAGCATAGTTAGCGACCATTAGTGTCTGAATAAGTATGTCGGGTGTTGTTTTGCCGCAATGATGGTCCGCTAGCTCGAGCTCGAGGTTCTAACTTCCCTTCAGGGTTGTCACCCACAACACATTACAAATGAATTGGTAGACAATCGCAACAATCATTGATTTATTAAATTTGTTAACTATTCATTACTTTGCCACCTTTAAAATACTGCTAGGTGAAGGATGAATGCCCGAGCGAATGTCGCTGCTGTCCCGGTACGATCGGCTATATCCTCCCTCGAACTAAAAACAGCACCTCGCTCCACAGCAACGGACAGTGTATTCCCGTGTAATCTTTCGCTTCCAACTGTGCATCATACACTCCATTCTATCGGCAAATCCTCAGCATAGGTCTCCTCCGCCTCTTGCTTGCGTTGACACATCCCAAACTGAGACATCGCCCCGGGTAGGGCAGTCATCGTACGTCTCCGCAAACGCAGACCCCTCCCTGCCGCCGGGCAGTTAAGCCTTATCGATTTTCCCAGCCATAGGAAGTTTTCTGGGGCATGCTGTCGCTAATAGGCTTGATGATGTAGCTTAAGCGTTAGGCTCGCGATGTGCCTTTAGTCGTATTCGGTCGGGTTGCAACGTTGACGTTCTCTGCATGCACGCGTAGGAAGGAGGTCGACAGGCATCGCGGAGGGTTGTTGTGCTATAGTAAAGAGAAGTTAGAGAACATGAGGCACGGGACAATTGATAGTAAGCTAGTAGTTAATGAGTGGGAGTGGCTATTTGGAGAAGATGTTGTCGGAGCGGAGACGCGGTTTGTTGCAGTGGTTTGTTGTCGTGAGATCGATATCTTGCAGGAATGAGGGGTGAAATTGCTGTGTTGGGGCTTAAATTCATTATTTGTCACTCGCAATCACCGAATGGAGCTTAGCTCATCAGTTCTCGATCATCAACGCAGGACGCTTTTGTCCCTCGGAATTGTTTGGATGGCTTTCCTAAGAGTATTTTATATCTACTCAGCTGCCGCCGCAATGGTACTTCGCCAAAAAGGATACAGTATTGGATATTGTAGCTTCAGATACCAATGAGGAGTCTGGCGCAAGCGCCTCTCAAGATCAATCAGCGCTTGTAGCGCTTGCTGAGCTGCCCTCCGAAACATGAAAGCTAGTCCGTTCTTCTTTCAAATACCATTATTCCTAACCCTATCCTTCCTACTATCCGCTAAGTGCTACCATTGCGCAAAGGCTATATGAATGGGACCTCGAGTAGAGCCTGATACTTCTAAGCATAGGTAGAGTAACGCGATGAAAGTAGGGGTAATGCTCGAATCTAGGTTTCTAATTCTCAGTGCAGTTAGTGACATAACCAATAAAACACTTGAAGCGCCCAACTGGAGGACAATGGGAATTCCAAGGTGGGGAGATTACAATAGTAGCTCTTGCGACATATGGCGAAGAGTATAGATGTATTTAGTAAGAATTTGTAGACTGCCAGTTTCAACATGCAAGGGAGTTGTCTTCGCCTGGAACATGAACGCGCACCGTAGTTGCGGAAAGGCCAGTTGTAGGTGCTTCGGAGCTTTCCTGGCCGCGTCCTTCTACCGTGCGTTATAGTTGTTTCCGAGTGTAATTTTGCGCACCAACATCCACGGCACTCTACGCTACAAAAATACCCACCCCAGTGCTACTATCATCCATCAAACATAGCCTCTCCATCAACACAGCCATTAGACGACAGATATGACGAAGGAAGAGCAGTAAACATGTTGGTGCAGAAAGTCAATAGGGAAGAAGCCACGGTATTATATCGAAGGTTGTACGAGGAGTCGCGGGGAGGTAAAAGTTGAGGGAAGGTAGACTGGGTTGGGCTAGAGTTGTAGATTGCAAACCAGAGCGAGAGCTCTAGCAGTCCCCTATTATCAGGATGTGTCGGAGTATTTTAAAGAGCTGACGGTAACTAAAGCGGGGTACGCACCGCGTCCGGGTAGTACCACTTGCCCAGTTACCCCCTCACATACGTTACAGGTGAAAAGAACAATGAATTTCCCGCTACCTTTAGCTCGCTGTCGATGACAATCGTCAACGTTGCAATCTTTGCATGAGGACGTGTCCGTCTCCCGCCCACTATGTTATTCGCCACTAACCTCCTTATCTCTTCTCATCATATCTTTTATGATGGCAGTGTCTAACTATTATAGATTCGTCTGTGCGAATGAAAACTGCAGCGTCTTTGGACTTAGGAGAGGAGATACAAATGACCTACTTAAACATCGCCGTAACGGCATTGTCTCTGCGAACCTCTGCACACGAAGAACGACTACATCATGGACGCTCCTCACTTCTGGCTCAGTATCCCTGACAAACTAGAGTATGTTCACCACCCTACAAGATGCTAGTTGATTCCGTTCTTTGACCAACTCATAGTGCACATCTTAATCTTACGTTTCTCTCAGGAAAAGCCTAGATAGCAAACTACAGGGCAAGTGAGTGGATCGTTAGCTACATCTGTACCCCACCTCCCTAGATAGCGATCGGACAAGCCCGGCCCGTTCATGCCGAATGAGCAAAAGGGTGACACTTCCTGTCCTTTCATTAGCTAAACGAGCTGAACATCCGCGATAGCAAGTTATGTACAACAGCTCGTCTACCGTTGCGATGGTAAGGCCATTTACACATTGTTTTCACCCACTACTGCTCTCAGATGCCTGCTTTTAAGTTAGTCAATTGCTCGATAATGATACTGTAGGCGACGAGAGCTGTTGCAGCTTCCGCTTTTACTGGCATGCACTACCACCCATCTTCTAGGGCTACTGCAACCAAAGGTACATTTCTCCAGGTTCTCCTTGCCGCACAAGATCAACATGCACATCATGTACATAAGCAAGCTAACTGTATTCAGCGCACAGATTTACCAGTAGCGAGCAGCTCCTTCAATGCGAGGTACGAACTTATCGTCATCGCTACCTATACGTTCCTAGAGTTCTTTCCCAAGATACTGTTCGAGAAAAATGCGATAATAGATTCTCCGTGAACCACGGGTGCCGTTCACTACTTTGCATGAGAGCATGTTGGTTGGACATATACATGGCTTTGTCCCTGGTTTCCTCCTTGTTTGGAGATTACCATTTTTATTGGGTGGTTTATGATTCGGATCTAAGTCGGCGTACCTTAGTGATACCTTTTGACGGCAGGAGCCAGTCGTCGCCAGCATAATAGCATAACACTAAAGACAAGGCAACAGATTTCGAGTAGCTGGCGGTGTCACCTCATCATATCTGGTAGCGATTTTACCCCGCGTTGTGTAATATAGCTCAGCCCTATGCAGGAACCAGTGGAGCTTGACGCAGCGCTGTTCAGAATTAGTTCATGAAGGTATAGAAACGAAGGGATTGGTTATTGCATAACACGGGGCTTTGATTATGAGAATAGTGCCAATTATTTGTTGGGTTTAAAGGGTTTTCGGGCGCTTTTTTTTGTAGCTTAGAGTTTTCGAGAGCGCGCAGTGCAAATTTGTATATTTCCATAATTTTTAGCTTTTTCTCTTGCATATAATTTCTATAGACCGTCCTGCTCTTCTCAGAACTTTTCGTTGCTCAAAATGAGCTTGCGGCGTCAGCTGATAGCTTACGAACGCAATCCTCCAACCCCGCTCCAGTAAAACCATATACAAGGAATGACGTGTTAGGATCCAATAGCTATGATGGCCAATTCCGGAATACAGCGTTGAACTAGGTCTGTTGGTTTGATCCTTCTGACCCTCAATGGGGGCAATAGGACTACATCTCATATCACTAAGTGCGACTAACTAGTTAAGCTGTTAACGCAAATTAAACGACCTAACCGAAACTCAGTCAACCGTAGAAGTATGTAAGTGAAATCCTCAGTCTGGGCTTAGGAAATGCCGCAGGTTTCACCGCTGTAGTGGTAATTAGCGCTCCCCCCGATGTCGTATCGATGGTGCTAATAATACGAAACTTCTATCCGTTGGTCGTAGCCAACGAGAAGTGGCGAAGTGGTCGGAGAGGTGAGGTGAGGTGGAAGCAGGGATATGTTCCCCTCACCGGTATCGACAAGCTGGAAAATTGACACATTGAGCTCGAGCTATCCCCTAACAACCTAAGTAGCAGATTCTCAACGTTCTTGACATCTCTCTATCTCATTCACCAATACTGATCTTGCATCATCGTTCCCCAGACGCCCGCAGTTAGCAAGTGTGCCCCATTAGCTGATCTCGTCGCCAACGCTAAGGCGGCTCTGCATCCGATATCCCCGTTACAGACACCAACTATCGAACGAAGCTGTGAAGTATCCATACCCACGCCGTAGCGACAGGATTATCATTCTAATCGAATAGTGTAGTACATACCCCCCTTTGTGCGACGACGGACAGTGTCCTAAGTATCAGCTTCATCTTGAAGTACCTACCAGCAGCACCCAACCGACCACCCTTGAAGCCGTATACAAGATCCCTTTTTCAGTGTAGCTTCGCTCTAAAACCTATTCCCCCACCTCCCATCGACAAAGGGTGTCGAGTAAGGGACGTCCGGCACCGAGAGCGGCAAACAAGTGTGGTGAGTGAGACTGCACGTCCGTGCGTAGCGAGGCTAAATGTTTGCTAGGTGATAAAACATTGCATTGCTGGAAAACAGTGAAATCGGCGCGAAGCGTAAAACATATCGCTATCTAGTTGGGGAGCGAGCTTCATCCGATCTTTCTGGCTCGAAAACGTACGTACAAGGACCCGATCGCAGCGCGGAAAGACCTTTCCTTCCTGGGGTAAAGTTGTGCCAACTAGCTACCGGCTGGCAAGACCTAAACCGATAGAGGTATCTGTGTGCACTCATTACAGCAAACTGTTCAGACATCAGTCGTAACCCAAAGTCAGACGCAACAGGACGGTCACAGGAGGGACGGACCTGGACTGGGGGTTTTGATCTTCTGCATGGCTCTTCGTCGCTTGATCCTGTCGGCAGGTTCGGTGGAAACACAAACGGCCCGACGTGAAATGCACCTAAGGTTTCAAGCCATCACCCCCTTAGATAAACAAGATAGGTTTCCAGTTGCAGTTATAGAAGATGAAGAATTGAGTCACGGCGCACAGGGTTGTGTGTACCGTGGAACTCTGGACGGAGGTGGAACATGCGCAGTCAAGAAGTTTAAGTATATTGAAGACTTTCGCCAAGAACTAAAAAATCTGAGCCTCGTCCAGACAGTGCGAGGTTGTATCAAGGCGATCGGTTATACCGATAACGGTTCTGGGTGGATTCTGTTTCCTTTATATTTGGGTAGTTTGACGCAGCTCTTCAAGACAAAACCCAGCGGAAGTATATCAGACGTTAGTTTTCTCGACGACATCGGGACGTTTTTTCAAACGTTATGTGCGCTGCACAAGGCTGGTTTCATTCATCTGGACGTCAAGCCTTCAAACATTCTTTGTGATTATCGGCCCGGAGCCGGCTACCGTCTCATAGATTTTTGCACTCTCAGTCGTAAACAGAGATATTCTACCGTGGTGTGCTATAGTGAATATGGCCGACGAGGACCGGCAGGATGGAGGTCGGATGTATTTAGTGCTGGCGCTACGGCTCTCGAAACCTTGGTCTGGAAAGATAAGGGGCCCGAAGGTGTCGAAAACTTCCGAAGCGAACGGAGTCGCGAACAGAACGAAAGTGATAACTCCGAAAAAACCGCATTTTTCGACATCAAGGACCCCGTTACCGGATGTTGGAACCTCTCAAAGGTTGTACAGAATCGTTTAAACGAATTTGCAAAGTATATCCCAGAGAGAGTCGCTGTCATAAAGGGAATGCTAGAACTACGACTTTCGATGGAAGAAGCGGTCATCAAGTGGGAGGAAGCTCTGTCAAATATGCAACGGTTAGTGAATCCGTTATGCAGGAATACCTGAGCGAAAAACTGAAATGAGCAGGAGAACCAACGAAAGATATACTCCAGCCAACAACCTGAACCCAACTCACCACGCTTATTACGGGCGCCATATCACCAGATACTCAACGTCGAGAAATCTGAGGGTCATCAACATGTCTACTCAGGTTTATTTCTCTGGTTTTTTTCCCGGTTATTTTTATCTTTTGTTTGAGAAAAATGGCCACCCCGATAGCCACCTGAACTTCCGAGTTAGAATTTCTGACTGCAGGGCAAGTATACTCTACGAGCTCGGTATCTTTCGGCTATTGGTTTCTAACAAGACACGCTTTCTGGACTTTGGTCGATGGGCGAGAGTCTAGTGTGCGATGATGGTGAGGATATTGGAGACGATGGTGGAGACGATGGTGGAGACGATGGTGGAGACGATGGTGGAGACGATGGTGGAAACGATGGTGGAAACGATGGTGGAAACGATGGTGGAGACGATGGTGGAGATGAGGTGGAGATGGTGAAGATGGCGAAGAGAATGGTGGAGAGGACCGATGGCGAGGTAAAGGGAGGAGATTGAACTGTCTTTTCACGTTAACCTTTGGGGGGGATGTGGCACATTCTGACAACCTGAGGATGGTTACGCGGGCAGCAACCTGAGGATGGTTGCGCAGGCAGCAACCTGAGGATGGTTACGCGGGCAGCAACCTCAGGTTATACTCAGGTTGCCTTCCACAGGGTTTATGGTACACGTGTGGCATCAGAGCATACGTGTCCTCAGGTAGCTGCCAATCCAATAGCTTGGAAAACTCAGGTGGTCGGCGGCTGGTAATCCTAGCCTGAAGTAGATAAGCCCACTTATCGGAACCTGAGGTTTGGCGGCTGGCAACCCTAGCCTGAAATAGCCCCTAATACCGGAAGTTTGAACCTGAGGTTATTTCTCCCACACCTAATTTACATCGCAGTTTGGAAGCCTTTGGGCGGCTTTTTTCCCCGCTTGCGTCCGTCTTGAGTACAAAAATCACCTGTTCCCCCCACCAAGAACAAGTCTCCATGCAAAGTGCCTGAATAGTTGGCATTTTTGAAATGATTATATTTCAGCTGGCAATATGTGACCTTTCTGGCACTGATAATTTGTCGCACACATACAGCAGGGAGAAGAAACATCATTGCGGCTGGGAACGAGACTAACCACCGGAATTAGCATGGAGGAATTCTGCTTGTCTCACTCAACCCGCCCCAAAAGAGAAAGTTGAACTCAAACGACACCGGGGATATGCTGGAGTACCTTCACCACACACAATCAATTTCGGCCAAATGTAGGCAGACTACCAGAGCAGTTATTATCTATATATATAAGCTGTGACCGAAAGCTTCTTTTTTGATTTTCGGTGTTGAGTTCGGGTGTTCAACCCTCGGAGTTGCACCGTCAAAACTGACACCTATTCTGGGACGTAACACGAGCTTACTGCCAGACCCAAGTACTCTAACAACAGTACCGGACGGTCGATCATTACACCATCAGCAAACCCCTGAACAAACCAGAAGCATCAATTCCAGGTAAAAATAAAAATGGAAGGCGAGCGTTTTCGAATGAGCCTGTTGGTAGCTGTACGTGATAAGTAATCCTCCATTCCAAAGTCTAATTTCACACACGACGATCTATGGCAAATCTGAGGTTATTTACTTCAATTCAGCATCTCAAAGTATTACTAAGTACAATCAATTTCCAAATACTGTGTAGGGAAAAGATGTTTTATCTTTGTCTTAGTGATGTTTCCTTTTTGCTTGTGCGCGTGCCCAGACCCTACCACAACCGTGATTTGCTGTGGCAGCGTTGCAACGTAGCCTTGCTGCATCAAATTGTCCCGCCTCCTCGAGACGTTCCGTGTTGCGCGTCGAGGCAGTCCAGAGCCTCACCTCCGAATCCTTCCAGTAGGTATTCATCTGCAGTTGTTGTATCATATTCCAGTCACGACTCGGCCGTTAGAGGCTATGGCATATAGGTAGGCTAAATAGGTATCTATTCCTCGCTACTACTTACCCTGAGGAAAACTCCGAGTCCAAGTTGTAGCTTCCCCACTATCGCTACTCAAAGGATGGTACTACAAGTATTTTCACTTCGAACATCACGATTTCTAAACTCGTCTGCCCCCTCCTGTTTGTTTGAAGTGTTTATATTGGATACCTTTGGGAAAAAATTGGCTGTATATCAACGAGGTTGGGCACCCCGGTTTTGACCGATCTGGATGGTGATGCATATGTGCGTGTTCATCATAACACAATACAATATTAATCTATCCTTGGAGTCGGCGGCGTATATCCCGTATTGCCTTTGAAGGTTTCCAATAGTAAGAGCACATTTCTTGGAACACATCAGATAATGTTCATAATGAAAGACTTGCTTCAATCAAGGCTATCTGTGAAAATGAAGATTGTGGTACTGCGTATTCAGGTGGTGCTGCGCCCAAGAGGGAATTGGCACACAATATAAAACCCACTTAGAAGCCCGGGTGGAAAGACAACAATCAGCAACAACCGATACTACCAACAACGAGAACATCAATTCATCGAGCCAACTTACACACTCAACCATGCCTTCTACAACCGAATCCGTTCGCCAGGTGATCAGTGGAAGATACATTTCCCACCCCATCCTGAAGGAGTATCTCACCAGCGAGTTTCCTGGCCGTTACACTATTGAAGTAAGTTGAACCACAATTAATTGACATACACGCATCGGGCCCCACTAATTTGGCAGGTCGTCGATGGGAATTACACTATATACATTCCGAATGCGCTTCCACAGGTTAAATCCACTCCGTTTAGCATCACTTCATTACTGATCCAGAGGTTATAGTCTGTCATTCTTCAGCTTCAGGCGAAGTCACGAATTCCCTGATACAGGACCAGGGTAGATAGCTTTGTAGACGTAGCTGGAAGTTTGAGGATGTGGTGGGATGAGATGAACTCCAGATAACTGCATGTCGAACCAAGCCTAATTGGTAGTCATTGGATGAGTTTGTGGAGGGATGGATAACTGGCAGTTTTGTTTATTTCTTTAAAAAAAATTTGCATCCTTTAGTTGACGCAGCTGCAGAGGCATGAGATATCCAAAACCCTTGAAAACCGTGATGCCTTGCTCCACTCATGCAGGTTGTCTGCCGTCACTGACTTCATTTCTCGAGGCTGAACAGGCTACAGCGTATGGGGCTATGCCAAATGAAAATGTGATGGCCTGGTGTAAATTAGACGAGAGACTCCATTCACGAACTGTAAAGTAAGTAGACTGCATATGTAAAAGTAGCCAATCTGCTTCTTGGCCCTAAACTGAACTGCGCACAGTTGTAGACCAGGCCTCGCGATATTGTTAACCTAGAGCCACCGCTTAAGGCAAACCGATAGAAATTAGGCGGACGATTTAACTCGTGCACGTAGAATATGCAACCCGTCCATAGGCCCAGTGAATACAGCCGATGTCTGGAGCTGAGCCAACGCAGATGTAAATCCCAGCCTGGAAGCTGGTCTCACTGCGTACATGCCGTTAAAGACTCTTCATAACCAATAATCGTGATAGGCATACACTACATAAGGCAGACTCATTGAAGCGGCGTGACCAGAGTGCCCACAGAAATAACGTGTGGACTATCCTAGAAGACCACCCAAGGCTAAGACATACCGAGAAATACCCTTCTGCAAGTTTATCTCCTAGATATGAAAGGCGTGGTCTTAAGGAACTTAAGACTCTGCCGGACAAATTCTCACTTGGGTTTCGATTCTGGTAGTGGGTTACACCTTAAGACCATCTCTCCGTGTCTTCGCGAAGCTCCCCAGCCTTAACCGATCAATAACTGCCAGCATTAAGCCCAGCAACAAGGCGAGTGATGGGCTATGACCTCAATGCCTCGGCAAGGCTTCCGGTCAAGGGAAACTACAGCAAGCCTCATTAGGAACACTCTAAGACTGAATAGAACCCGGTGTGGAGACGCTCTCACAACTCTGTCCATTCAAATCGGACCAAAACCCCGGTGCTCTATCATTAATGATATAAATAGATCGGACTTGAAAAATAATATCCTAAAGATCCTTTCCATTCTTCAAGCCACTTAGGACAATCACGATTCGACCTACATGACTATATCATGTACGAATAAGCTTTGAGGCTCTGCGGATGGTTTAGCCACTTTGGGCATGATTCTTTCGTCAATGATTTAACTAGCTCGATTATCGTTGCATGAACTAATTAGAGAGTTAGCGTTTTGGCAGCTGGGCAGAAAACTGACCGCATAGCCTGGTTTCGTCCAATAAGCGAATCGTTTTACCGTGGTTTGGGACCAGATTTACGGGCAATCGCAAACTCTATTATATAACTAAGTAGCTAAATTGAACATCCCAATCTTCGAAGATTCTGTTTCTCTCTCTGAGAACTTCCATCTCAACAAATTACTCAGGGATATTGTTTTATATTGTTTATACTACCATAAACTTCGAAAAAGATAACTAGTGATGATGCGCCGCATACGAACACTAGGAATTGCACACGTTTAAAGACACTGCGAAATAAGCTCCATGGCTGGAGACGAAGGCGATTCATCGAGTTAATAACATAGTTCTTTGGAGAGTGGAGCTCGTGGTAATTGAACTCCTACAGGACAAGGAAGCGACCCAAACATGCAAATTGGGCAGAAAATACCTCGCCAACAATTTGCAAGTGGCGCGATGATCAGGAGCCAGGAGGTTGATGGACGTGGGTGTAATAGGATGTAGATGCCGATGGTTGGAAGAGAAAGTAATCGGAATAGATCTACTCGCCTCCAAATGTTTCTGATGGACGTGGACGGACTTCATTATTTAGATATGCATAAGGGCGGCTGATAATCGACTGCGCACGGTGAAATCAGAGGAAATCGAACTGTGCAAGATAAGAAGGGATCTGCAGTTTCATATGTATGTCGGCATACAGACGCAGTAGGGACTTTACCCGAGTCTGGTAATATACTGGTATCATAAGTCATGGCTGCAGGGCTGTAGGTTGTCTGCTTTACGAGAACATATTTCTGATATCTGACAAAAGATCAATAGAGAGATTCGGGTATGAGGGCAAGTGACCGGATATAGCTATTCTGGCAGGTGCCACTCAGAACTATGTCGGTATATGCTAGCTACATGGGTATCGAATTACGCTAGCGGTCCCTAACGCACATAACACGGTTGTATTTGTACGTGTGGGTGAATCTGCGGGGGATCCAGAGGGTGTTGAAAGAACAATTTGACACCATCTCCAGAGCGCTCCCACAGTAATAGTTTCCTGTGGTACTCGTGTTCAAATCTGATACCAAAGCACTCCCAATCTCATCTACGCTATGCTTTACAAGTGCCCATGCTCTGTTGTCTCCGATGCCAACAAGCGTGATAGCATAGGCCGACGCGAATAAGTAACTTGCAATTTTCAGTGGGAATTTCTGTCTACTTGCATTAATGTACTTAGCTATCAAGTTATCTATAATAGCGAGCGTACGTTATTCTTCATTCGGATGATACGGCGTTGAGGTTACGTTCAGGATCCGGGCATTGCAATGCAGTAACTCGCGCGAGATTTTTTCCAGAGGCAAAACAGTTAGTTCTACAACTTTTATATCGGTGTCTCTACAATATGAGTTTGTAACACAGTTCGGTTTACATATAACAAAGTTTAGCGTTTCATCATCAGTGCATGATCTTCGGATTTCTGCAGTACCACGCGAGCGGTAGAAATGGATTTCAGTAACGATATACGATTGATCTACAGGTGTCTCTGGATGGATTTTAAGCTATGGCTGGCGTTCCCTGTTGAAGTATGTAACGTCAGTACATATATTTTTAGAATACAAGGATTCCCGGTTAATGTTGTACTTGGCCGTAGGCATGGTTCTGACTTTATGAACCATTTTCTCCTATCATGCTTTCAGGGTGTATCAACGGAATGAAGTCCGGTTGAAAAGTGTTGCTATGCTTCCAGATTTGTTCAGGTCCAGTGGGGTAGATCAGGGCCATCCATTGACTGCGCAGATCCTGAACAGATTCGACAATTGTTATGTGCCCAAAGATATATCGACAATATTCGCTGCCGCAATCCCTATGACTATCACCACAACCATCCCCCCTCCTTTCTCATCCTCCGTCTATGTCCTACTAGTGTTGTACATTAAATAATCTCTTTGTCTTCGGTATATTACACTCCTGTGCTAGTTCGAAGCTGAGAAAGACAGGCCCGAGCATTGAATGAAACGGAGAACATGGGGACCTATGGGGTGACTATCAGAACCATGTCCCAATTGGACCGAATATCAAGCCAGCACTGCTATAATAGTGCTCAGTGTGCGTGGTTGTGTGTGTTTGTTGGTTACAAATGGGTATGAATAACGTCTCTGGCGGTGACTACCTAAGAACTGTACCGAATCCGGAAGGAAATTGCAAATGTTATGGGGACTGGCCCAGACCGGGACCGCCCAGTGCAAAACTGCCAGTCTGTGGTACAGTCTAGTCTGATCTCTCTGCTGGACTAGACTGTACTGATATCTACCTCAGACTAGTAAAAACATTAGGAAGGTCGCAGCCATAGGGTACAGGGAGGATACTGTAGCGAGCACGATGCTTCGAACGGCCACCAATTTGTGTCCCTTTTTTTGTAATAACGAGGTTGATGTGATACCTTCTGCTCTCGCTTCTGAGGGTCTGTGACGCTGGATTTGGTACTATTTCATACTACTGGCCTAGCAGATGCCTGTCAAAAAGGAACCAAATTTGAAGGCATTTGCTATCACCTAGTGCCTAGTAGATACCTATCAAATAGATTTTGGTTACTAGTCTTTGTTTGTTTGTTTGTAATCATATTGCATTCGGCCGCTGGCGGCCATGGCATATCCCGTACATATTTCCTCCCCGCTTCTTCCGTAACATAAAGAAACAAAAGCAAAGTCGCGAGTCCTCTTCCCC
>Ga0307515_10008621_pt1 | contig 19844 bp, 25 predicted proteins | sample 17_EM_MG_FD_194513 | JGI IMG/M metagenome (GOLD analysis project Ga0307515, IMG submission 194513) | Populus trichocarpa ectomycorrhiza microbial communities from riparian zone in the Pacific Northwest, United States - 17_EM | ecosystem: Host-associated > Plants > Roots > Unclassified | place... | reverse complement strand
TAAGAGCTTCAGGTGACCACGATAGTAAGTCACAAATATATTAGGAAGCCATCGGTAAGCTCTGAGGATCTTGGCCCCCGAATCATTCATCACCAGCACCATGTCCGTCGACCAACTGGTGTGGAATGTCTCAATGGAGCTCGAACGGATCCAGCTGACACAACGGTAGCCCGTCACGCTCACTCCAGAAGGGGCCGTCGTGATATCTTATCCTGATCTAGTTTCCACACCGCTTGCGTTGCAGGATGCAATAAAGAAGGCCTTTGGATCTGAGCCCGACTGTCTAGGGATTATCGTAGTTAAGGATCTCCCAACGGAATATCCTAGGCTCCGCGAACGGCTGCTGCTCCTTGCTGGTCGGTTTGCCGCGCTGGACGAGGGTACGAGGGAGAAGTACGTCGACTCCAAGAGCCACTATAGGTTTGTAGGATCCATTCATTTCTTGAGACGTCCCTCGGTCTCTGACATACGACATACGAGAAACTGAGAACGCTTCGTCTTAGCTTTGGATGGTCCCATGGGAAGGAGATCATGAATGGAAAGCCCGATACCCTCAAAGGGTCCTACTATGCCAACCCTATCGTCGATAAGCCGACAGTCTCAGCCCAAGACCGGGAAGCGCACCCTGAATACTATGGCGAGAATATCTGGCCAAGGGCGGACGAGGGCGGAATAGAGGGCTTCGAGAAAGCCTTCAAGGAGCTTGGGAGGTACGGCTGTGCACCTTGTTGTTTGTGCGATGCATTCCTTGAGCCGAATCACGTTCGATAGCTTCATCTTCAAGGTCGGCACGGAGATCGCAACTGCATGCCAACCATTTGGTCAGTCCCCTCGATAATTTAAAAAACGACCTTAATCATTAATTATTGTATTTTTATTTTTTCACCAGCCTCTGCCTATCTCACCGATAACTCCCTCTCGCTTGCTAATTTGATCTCAGCTTCGCAAACTACGAAAGCCAGACTGCTACACTACTTCCCACCGTCGGAGGAGAACCCCTTACCGAGTGACGACGAACCTGTCGATAGTTGGTGTGGCTTCCACCTGGACCATTCACTGTACGTACGAAAATTCTATCAGGATACGATAAGGGATGAGGGAGTGGGGAAGAAAACTGATCACTGCACCCCACCGGATTTTTTTGTAGTTTGACTGGATTGTGTTCGGCGATCTACTTGGCGCATGACCCAGACGGAAACGTCGTGCCAGTCAAGGCGCCTTCCCCAGCATCCGGTTTATACATTCAAACGCGCGGGGGGGAGCTCACAAAGGTGGCGATCCCACCGGACTGCCTCGCGTTCCAAACTGGGGAGACGCTGGAGATTGCCACAGCTGGCAGGCTCCGCGCGACCCCTCACTGTGTTCGAGTCGGCGCGGGACCAGGAACAGAGAGTGTATCTCGGGAGACTTTTGCGTTGTTTATGCAACCTGATACCTCCCAGGTGATTAGCGAGAAGGAGACGTTTGGGTCTTTCTCCAAGAAAGTGTTCTCCGAGCATTACGAGGGGACTGGTATGTAAGGCGAAGATCTCGGTACAAATCCTCTCTTCTGTAAAATGTGTAGTCTGCGTGATTTTCGAAATCCATGTGGTTTACTAATTCGAGAAACATCTTTGTTGCCTTCTTTATCACCTTTGTCACGTCAAATGGATCATTGGTACTTTGACTACCAAGGAATCTGGAACTTTGTTCGGCATATCCGAGAGAGGTGATCATTTTTCGGTTGCCTTCGACACACAATGGCTCTGTTAGCGCACTCCTTGCGTTCGCACCCAATACTGAGGTGGTAGGTTGCTAGCAAATTCGAGCTTAGATAGGTGTTGAAGATGCTCTGAGGGACGGAGAATCACATATATATGATAACCTTTACCAATATAGATACAGGGTCTTAAGAATGCATTGTCAAGGCAGCATGGGGTGTGATAAAGGCGGGGGTGGATATAATACTAGCGAGAGTAGCCTTTTAGGCGGGGATGGGTGGTAATTGACAACTCCACCCTGCCGCAATGAAGACAGCAGGTACAGGTCAACAATACGATCGGAACAGGTCCGCAAAGGAGAAATTGACATCACATATGTTAACTACAGTACTCTATGGGTCACTGGTCAAGATGTTTTGGGACACCTTTGGCTCGCTGTACAAGCTTGCATTGGGCAGAACACCCAATTAATAGATATATCCATATTATATGTTTATTGTGTGACCGTGCTACTGCAAGAAACCATCGGGAATGAGTCGAACGGCAGAGTGTCAAATATTGGTCTCGGCCACTCATTGGTCAGTCACCTTTTCAAGAGACAAAACCTGTTGTTTTATTTCAAATATAATACTGTATATATTTTAAAGTCTAAATCTAATGTTCTTGTGTATACAGAGCATTGTCCATGTCAGCTTCAGAGGAGTCACTCTGAATAACCCCATGTCGAGGAAGACAATGTGGGCGGGAAGTCCCTAACTGCTCTTCACAATGCTGACGAAGTTTTCCGTTATGATTTGTGGGTTTGGTGCCTTTGGCCATTGCAGTAGAGTGAGTGCAAGGTGATGGGGATCGGGAGCAGCAAAACTCAGAGTCCACTTTACCACGCAATCGCCTCGCTGTGCCACCAGGAGGCTAGAAAAGGTAGAGGCTAAATTTCACTTTATTATTAATAGTATTAAAATCCCCATTTTCCATCTAGCTAGGCGGCGGATAGCAGATGACCAATGACCGGCCGTGACCAGTGAGTGATCATGTACTGTACCCATATCTGCAGAGTAGCCCAGAAAATATATAGATCTGAGTTTATACATGAAGAGAATCCTGTTAGAAGCCGATTTGTGATAAGATGAGGAGCTAAGGAAGACGGGATCGAGCTTTAATAACCACAGAGCATCTCATACACCAAATTATATACAAAAGGTTACGAAGAAAGAATGGTTAGCGCTGTGCACTGATGAAAATTTGGGGCCAAGCAGTTCCGAAGGCAAAATCTACAAAATCAAGAGAAACCGATCGACTGTCAGATGTAAGAGGTATCGTAATGAGAGCAGGTGAATGGAGGCCTCTACGACAATCTAGGGGTACCCAATAGAGTAAACCGCCCTCTGAGTCTCTGACCCAACCCTGTGAGTCGGGCTGTGAACAAAAATGAGCATGGGGTGGATTACAAGAGGAGGATGGCTGATGTGAAAATGGCTCTGACACACGGCTGGTGTTGCTATTAGATCCAGAAACAATGTACTGCCCATTAGGAGAGCGAGTAACATTCACAATCTCCCCCTCTAGAGGCCTACCAACTCCGGCGGGATCCCAGATTCGAGTGGTGCCGTCCCGCGATCCAGAGGTGATGTGCCGCCCATCGAGAGAGTAGGCGACGGAATACACACTATCGCTATGCCCCTCGAGAGGTTTGTGAACTGCAGTGCCAGTCTCGGCATCCCAGATTCGAACCGTCTTGTCATAAGATCCAGAGATGATGTGCCGGCCATCGGGAGAGTAGGCAACAGACGTCACACCGTTGCTATGCCCCTCCAAAGGATTGCCAACTGCAGCACCAGTCTCGGCATCCCAAATTCGAATCGTCTGGTCATAAGATCCAGAGATGATGTGGCGCCCATCGGGAGAGTAGGCAACAGACGTCACACCGTTGCTATGCCCCTCCAAAGGATTGCCAACTGCAGCACCAGTCTCGGCGTCCCAAATTCGAATCGTCTCGTCATAAGATCCAGAGATGATGTACCGCCCATCGGGAGAGCACGCGACGGACCGCACACGCCCGCTATGCCCCTCCAGAGGATTGCCAACTGCAGCACCAGTCTCGGCATCCCAAATTCGAATCGTCTGGTCATAAGATCCAGAGATGATGTGGCGCCCATCGGGAGAGTAGGCAACAGACGTCACACCCTTGCTATGCCCCTCCAAAGGATTGCCAACTGCAGCACCAGTCTCGGCGTCCCAAATTCGAATCGTCTCGTCATCAGATCCAGAGATGATGTACCGCCCATCGGGAGAGCACGCGACGGACTCCACACCCCCGCTATGCCCCTCCAGAGGTTTGCCAACTGCAGCACCAGTCTCGGCATCCCAGATTCGAATCGTGCTGTCCCACGATCCAGAGATGATGTGCCGCCCATCGGGAGAGTAGGCAACAGACGTCACACCGGTGCTATGCCCCTCCAAAGGTTTGCCAACTGTAGCACCAATCTCGGCATTCCAGACTCGAATCGTCTTGTCATCAGATCCAGAGGTGATGTACCGCCCATCGAGAGAGTAGGCAACAGACGTCACACCGTTGCTATGCCCCTCCAAAGGATTGCCAACTGCAGCACCAGTCTCGGCATCCCAAATTCGAATCGTCTTGTCATCAGATCCAGAGACGATGTGCCGCCCATCGGGGGAGTAGGCAACGGACATCACCTCCGCGCTATGCCCCTCCAAAGGTTTGCCAACTGCAGCACCAGTCTCGGCATCCCAAATTCGAATCTTCTGGTCATAAGATCCAGAGATGATGTGGCGCCCATCGGGAGAGTAGGCAACAGACGTCACACCCTTGCTATGCCCCTCCAAAGGTTTACCAACTGCAGCACCAGTCTCGGCGTCCCAAATTCGAATCGTCTCGTCATCAGATCCAGAGATGATGTACCGCCCATCGGGAGAGCACGCGACGGACCCCACACCCCCGCTATGCCCCTCCAGTGGATTGCCAACTGCAGCACCAGTCTCGGCATCCCAGACCCGAATCGTCCTGTCACTAGATCCAGAGACAATGTGCTGGCCATCCGGAGAGTAGGCAACGGAGTTCACCGCATCGGTGTGCCCCTTAAGTGGTTCACCACTTATGGCGCCGGTCTCAGCATCCCAGATTCGAATGGTCATGTCGTAGGATCCGGAAATGATCTGCTGCCCATTGGGGGAATAGCTCACGCAAGTAATCCAGTTGGTATGTCCAATCCATGACAGTGGCGGTCCTGGCCATGACGACAATCTCCCTCTCACGACCTCGATGGCCTTAGTAAACCTCGTGCTGAAGTCGTTTGATAAATTCGAGCGTAAGGGCAAGAAGGGTCGGGTTGAAAGATAGGTGTGTGGAGCGCTGATAGAGATGGGGGTGCGAAAGGCGATGATGAAACGGCAGACGTCCTGAATTCTCTCAAGAAGGGTTGATTTGCCATTCTACTGCCAATCAGTATCACCCAGAGTACAAACTGGAGCTGGACTCACCTCGGCCCAGGATGTCACATTTCGAATGCTCGGAGCACCCATCGGAACCATTCCCAAAATGCTCAATACTTCAATCCAAAATAGTGGGTACAACCCTTCAAAGAATTCCTCCAAACTATCCCACACCCGCCGATCATTATTGTCGGGAGTGAAACAAAGATGATTTGACCAATAAAGAGAACTATATTGCAAGCAATCGGAAATGTTCTCTATGATTCGGGATGGGAGATCATTGATGTCTGCATTAGCAAGTCGGGAATCTTCGAGCCCACAGATATTGAAACGGAGTTGGCAAATCATCGTCTTGAGGCAAGCGATTCCCAGCTGCACATTTGCATCTTGGGGGTTGATTTGATAGTCGTAGGGACAATCGTCGCTGACAAGGAATTCTGAAATTGATAAATGGCGGACACGAATCCCTCCATTGGTCCCTTCGTCTCGATATAGCAAAGAACTGAGGTCATCCACCCACTTTTTGACGAGGTTTGGTTTTACTCTCGCCAGCTCTGCGATTGTCTCCTCGCGTAGGGCGCGGTATGGAGCCGCCATCAGAAGGACTCCAATCATCCGCCGAAACTCGGTTTTACTATGCGCTATTCGCGACCTTAAAATACTTGAGTAAAGTCTGTATAGAGCTTGCAACCCAGCACTGGCTGAGTCTTCGGAAGTTGCCTTCAAAAACTCTGTGGGGTCCTCACAATGCTCAAGGGCAAGAACAAGGGTCTTGATGAAGATGAAGAGGCCATTCGCCCGAGAGGTAACTCTGTTCAAGAGCGATTCTTCTGGCCAAGGTGCGGGGAGATACCATTTTCGGCCGACTGGGCCAAACTCGCTTTGGGCGAAGGCCCGCAGATCATCATTGGCTTCTTGATCTGTAGCCAAATCATATCGCAGATATGACGACCGGGTGAGTGTATCGAAAAAAAGTTGGATATCGGCTTCGGGTCTGCTGGTGATGATAATTTTTAGCCACGAGGCACATGCCGCCGCGCCGTTCAGAAGCCTGAGGAGGGCTGGACGAGTACGATCGTTGCCGCATTCGTCGAATGCATCAATGACAAAGACAAGAAAATTGTCTGGGCCATGAGGAAGGGTACGGAGAAGGTCAAGGAAGAGTGAGTCCTTCATCGACTCCGATGTCAGGTTTGGGTCATTACGAAGACTATTTGCCACAATGCTTCGAAAGGGGGGGAAGATTCCGGCGAGCTTGCAGATAAGAGTCGGGAGGATATTTCTGGACTCGCTCAAGTTCGGATCATCCCTCCGGCAGAAAAAGGCCCCAGCAAGCTTCCCTTGATCATGGAGGCTCGCACAGATCGAATGAGCTAACGATGTTTTGCCGATTCCGGGTAAGCCGTAGATCCAGTATGTATTGCTCTGAAGAAGGTCCTTCTCTTCCGATCTATTGGCTACCCAATCCGTGATTTGTTTGAGGCGAGATTTACGGGTGCCATCCATACAGCGGAGGCCCTGGTGATAGCCAATCTCGATAGGTTTAAGCCGCCTGAGTAGAATTTCTTGCTCTACTAGCTCTATGTAAAGCCACTGAGAATGGGCTCACGCTAAATTGAGACAGTAAGTACTTACCGCTCCTTTTTGCTAAGCGCAGAGCCTCGACATTGACCGCACGCGTGAAATCCTCGATGACATTTGCTAACTCCCCGTCCATTGCTTCAATCATTTCTTTATCCTTCGAGTAAATGAGCGCATCTCCTGTTCTCTCTGCGATCATCATCAGCATTTGCGGAGTCCAGAAAAGAGACCGCCTACTGAAACGTCCACGCTTGACGTAGTCGCATAAAAATTTAGAGATCTTTTGCATCACTTCGAACATTCGCGGCATTATTTTATCCAAGATATCTGTCTCTTCGCTGATAATTTCGTCTGCGACCTTGTCCGCCAAAGGCAAGACGCGTTGCAACCGATCCAACAGGCTCGATGGCATCTGGTCGTATTTGTTTTGTTCCTTCATGAGCTGAACGATCATGCGTTACTTTTGCTTCTGATCCGCCAGGAGCGACCACGAACCTCGAATGTGACTTTAGCAACACCAAGGACAGCCTTCGAGATCGGATCGAACTAAAAGGTGTCAACATCCTGCTGGTTTCCATGACGGGAGAGCTGACCTCAGCGAATACAGCGCCAAGTTGAATACCTTTTCCTAAAGCCCTCTCCGTCGATCGACTCATCAGTGGGGTGTATCCCTTGATCAAATTTTCCAGTTCGTGGAGCGACGAGCGTAGAGATTCCGCCTATGCGGAGGTTGTTAGCTGGCTGAGATATAGATAGGCTAGGTAAAGTGACGAACGGTAGGGTTCGCAGAGAATCGTAATTCCAGAGACCCATGACGCTTTCCAAAGACAATGGCCTCTGCACTTATGTTGGATAAGAGCGGATTAATCGATCATCACGACTGACTCAGTACAGTAAACTCATGCTTGATGGAGTCCCAATATTCATTGGAAACCCATTGTAGGTCGATCACTTCGTTCGCCTGTCGGTTCTTCTCCCAAAACAGATTACGGGTAATTCTTTGGACCTCCACGCGCATCTCGGATGTCGGAGAAATATCTCTGCACACACAAAGCCTTCAGTGATCATATATAGCGAGGAAACAAGGGACATACGAGAGTTGAACTGGTGTCCAGGTCCGGGTACCATCCTTCTGTAATTCTATCTCCTGATTTCCCACAAACAACACCAGGTTATACTCCGAATTTGGAACACCTTGTAAAGTGATTTCTGTATGACGCATCGATCAGCGGTGTGACCTAGATTGGAGTGAAGCGCCGCACGATCTAAACGCAGGCTTAGATCGACGTTGGTCAGACAACAATGCCCCGCTAGCTGTTTCGGTGCTCACAAGTTGATAGCCTTGGGTGTTTGAGTCTCCATGTTTGTATGTGAGTTAGGGAGAGAGTGCAAGGGAAATGGGCACCGTGGGATCGGTTTACATCACACATCACACGGAATAATCACGGAGGCTATCGATGATCACCAAAAGGTGAATCACAGCATACAACACATGACTAGTAGCATGCATGCACACAGATTCGCACCAAATTTACAGGGATCACTAAGTATGTTGAGCCTGGATTTTGGTCAACTAAAAGCTCTCCTCCTTGAGCAAGCCTGGCGATTGCTTCGACTTTGCGTCGGTACCATCCCAATTACGACGGTCTCTGGTGTTACGGAGATTGCGCGCATTCTGAAGCCGACCTTCTGTTCGTCACGTGAAGGGCAGGTGAGTCTTGTGATTGTATGACGCATATCTCAGTAGCCAGGCCTGATCGAAGTTCCTGCCCACCCCGACGCATTTCGATCTCCGCTTGCACGCATTTGGACGGAGGACGGCTATACGGTGCTCACGTAAATGGAGACTACTTTCTGATTTAATTGCTCTTATACGAGAATGTACTCGGAGATCATCTGGACGTGAGTATGTCATCGAGGTACTGTGTGCGTATATTTGGCTCCTTCCTTGGTCCCGCGTTCTACCGCCTCCGTGTTACTCAAAGGAAACGGGCTAGTTGCATTCGTATGGTCAAAATATTCTCCCAGTCTCACACCTACGAGTGAGCCGCTTCCGTCTGCATCCTTGTGCCAATGTCTTTACTGGGGGCTAACGCAAGCTCCACCAGTGACCCATGGCCCACAGTTGCGCTAGCCTTTTTTCTACGATACCCGAACAGATACACATCGCATGTACTCTCTTGCGATGTGATTGACCGCCACTTGACTACGTCGGGCACTCTCCGCACTACACGACTCATTCTCAAACGCGGCGCGCTCCCTGCTTGGTTCCCTCGCGGTATTGTCCAGAGGGCAGAGAGCTGGATTGTCGAAGAAAGTGAGGTCGACGTATCGGGCAAGGTCCTCAAGTCCATGACGCGGAATCTGGACCATGTGAAGGCCTTGCAAGTTCTGGAATCGCAGTCTTTGCACGAACTACCCGCTGGGTGAGCAATGTACCCTTTTTCTATTCATCACCGCCTTGCTCTACGGCGTTACCCCGCCGTCCGACTTTCGCAACCCTCGCTAATTTGTTCTCGTCGAATAAGGAAAACCCTGCACAAGACGGAAGCGCAGTTCATTTCGCGTTTTGGCTGGGGGTTGACAAGAAGAATCGAAGAGTACGGTGTACACAAGTTCAAGGTGAATCTCGAGAAGGTGAGAATGGTCGAAATTTTTCAACAAATGGTCGTTAACATTGGTTTCGGCAGTCGCGCCAAGGACTCTCTCTCGTGATTCGCGTGCTTCGTGAAGCGAAGCGTCAATCATTCGCCTCTCCTTCCAGGTTCATGTTTCCTCATGCCGAACATTACGCCGCGCCGACTCAAGGCAACGACTATCCCTCTTCGAGCATACCGTCCCCTCAAGAAATTGCTTATTTGGCCTGTGCCGATGATGAAGACCGATATTTGTCAATCTCCCCGAACACTGCCTCGACCCCAACCTCGAATGAGCTCCAGAGACCGAAGGAAGCCAACTCCACACCCTCACCGGCCCAGGAAGAGCGCACACGCCTTTCTCGATTATGCTCCTGGTTATGGCCTCCACGTTGATGTACTTGCCTCAGTTTTGCAGGCCTCAGTCACCACTTTTTGCTCATTAAGTTTATCTCGTACCTGGATTACCTGATCCCTACTGTGTACTATTGATTCACATACGTTCTCCCGGTCTTGGCATGTCATTCCGTCGAATCTCAGTTCGTTTATTTGTACTCGCACTGCACTAAACTTGCCACCAAATGCGACCGTTCTGGCTTCTCGCTGGCTTTGTACCTCTAGTGGCTGCACAAAACGCTTCAAAAGGAAATGAAGACCAGTCCCTTTTATGGGGAACATATAGGCCCAATTTGTATTTCGGTCTGAGACCGCGGTTACCACAATCGCTCATGTCGGGCCTCATGTGGTGGGGCACGCAGGACTACGCGTCCTTTGGAAGTCAGTATGATCAACCATCTGCTCTGTACTTGAATCATGCTTATATTTGCGTTTCTTCTATGTAGAAATGCGGCATTCGTGTGAGCAAGGTGACGGGCTCGACGGCTATACGTGGATGGAACACGACATGCGCGAAGGAGGCGTTCAAGTGCTGAAGGACAGCCAAAACAATGTTCAACTTACTGTTGAATGGCTCAAGGTCCCTGGCGGGCACCATGGTGGAAGTTGGGCAGCACGAATCAAGGGTGAAACTATGGAGCCAAGTGCGTGTTTATAGATCGATGCGGCAATTGACCCTCGTTCTAATCCTAAATTTATTAGGCAAGCCAATGCGCCTCTCCTTACTCTACTATTTTGGTTTGGAGGGGCTGGGTAGCCTCGACTGGGAGAGCGAACGAAACGAGGATGTACGTATGTCACAAGAGCTACAACCGAAATTCCAATGTTTCATTCAGGGTGTTATTGGACCGGTCCATTTATCGGGTAGCACACCAGATTTAGGCAACTTCAAGATCCGAATTGAAGACGGTGAGCTCAATATCACACCCCCCAAGTGCCTGTAATGACCATGGTCAGGTCCACAAACTCAATACACTACGTACGGCCCACACTTTGAGACCTTCAAACAACGAACTGGCAAGTCTCAATTTTTGGGCGTCCCGGTGCCTTCTGGGGAAATCTGGGGGGCCAAGGACCTAATATACCAGCATATCGGAGAGCGTGCACAAGAAATTGTGATGTCTTATAAGGAGGACCCACGGGGACCACCCGACCCAGCATTTGTTGAAGGGTTGGCAAACCAAATTCGGGAAGGCAGTAACTTCTATGCCGTACAGAAGATGCTGGATGGCCCTTTCTCCATTGACATCATATATGAGGCAGAAGACGTGCATCAGCATATTGACGGTAAGCCCTCCAATGACCCACTCCTCTTGGCCCTCGTAATGACCTTTCATTCTTATAGGTACCTTGATCAACCAAGGCGTACTTTCATTTGTTGACGCGTTTACCCAGCGCTTCCAAGAGACTTTCCCAATCCCACCCGGATCCCCACCCAGCTACCTCGCATTCTCAAAGGCTATCACATCCAATCTCTTTGGCGGTATTGGCTACTTCTACGGGAGCTCCATTGTCGACCGTGCTTTTAAGCACGAATGGGACCAGACAGACGATGACGAGGAGGACGAGACAACCACGGATCAGAATCCTCAGCCAAAGTTGCAGCCTCCTAGAGGGCTCTTGACCGCCACTCCCAGTCGACCGTTCTTCCCTCGCGGGTTCTATTGGTACGCCAGATTTCGCACCACTTGGACAACTATTGACCTCGTTGAAGGGACGAGGGTTTCCACTTGCTGTTAATTGGTGAATGGGATAACGGCTTGAGGTTGGTCCTAAACCTCTACTTGTTTAAAGTTATTACTCACCACACCTTAAGCTTGGAAATCCTCAAGGACTGGTTCAGTCTTATCGACGAAAACGGATGGGTCGGTCGTGAACAAATCTTAGGAGAGGAAGCAAGGAGCAAGGTTTGCATTATCTGCTGATATGAACGGCGTCCCAGCTTAGCTCGCGTGTTTCCAGGTACCTCCGGAATTCCAGGCTCAATACCCGTCCAACGCAAACCCACCAACTCTTACTATGGCCGTTACAGCGTTCATTGATCGTTTAGAACGAGCAGCAAAAGGCCCAACAGACGATGAGCTGGGACTTGGTAGTGCAGCCGGCTCTCAGCAGATCTTCAAAACATCATCGGAGTCGTCTTCCCTCTCCGACGTACACCTCCGCGACCGCGAAGCCGCCGTGGCCTACTTGAAGTCCATCTACCCTGCGCTACGGCGGCACTACGACTGGTTCCGCCATACGCAGCGGGGGCAGATCAAGCAGTACGGTCGCAAAGCCCGTTCGAGGACAGAAGCCTACCGTTGGCGGGGGAGGACCATGGAACATGTTCTCACCTCTGGCATGGATGATTACCCCCGCGGTGCACCTCATGCTGGGGAGCTTCATCTCGATTTAATGGCCTGGATGGCGTTCTTCTCTCGCACGATGCGGAGGATCGCAGAATTCGTGGGAGAGGAGGACGATATCAAGACGTTCATTGAGATTGAACGAGCGGTGCTCAACAACATGGAGGATTTGCACTGGAACGAGGAGGAGAAGGTTTACTGTGATGTTTCAGTCAACGATGATGGTATTTCCCTCTCTTCTCCTCCCTTCGAATGTTCACACCGACCACAGACGAGTCGGTGCATGTATGCCATCGAGGCTACCTCTCGCTGTTCCCACTCCTGCTTGGATTGCTACCTTCCTCATCGCCCCACCTCGGGCCTATACTAGATCTGATGCGCGACCCTGAGCACCTATGGTCTCCCTATGGTCTGCGGAGCTTGTCCGCCTCCCATCCACTCTTCGGACAAGGGGAGAATTACTGGCGAGGTCCCATATGGGTCCACATGAACTATATGGCGCTTAGCTCGCTTTACAAGGTGAGGTTGACCTTCGTGTGACGTGTTGAGAACCTCAAAGCGCCTTCCCAGATTTATGCAGCGGAACCTGGACCCTATCAACAGCAGGCAGCGAGTATTTACACAGAGCTGAGAAAGAACGTCATAGACAATGTATACAAGGTCGGTGCTGCTTCATACACTTAACATGGGCTCATAGTTCCTGCAGGAATATGAGCGCACAGGCTATGTTTGGGAGCAATATGATGCGTTGACGGGAGAGGGCAAACGGAGTCACCCTTTCACCGGTTGGACATCCCTCGTCACATTAAGTAAGCGCTAGTTACACAATCCGCAGGGTCCTTATGCTAATCGTGACCCATAGTCCTCTCAGAAAAGTATTGATGCGGATGAAATACGAGCCAAACGAGTCTAGTAACGATGTATAGGTACCAGCGACCGCAGATATGAATAGAGACGTGGGTTGATGGATGCATGATACATTTTGAGATGCAAGTGGGTAAATAAAAAATGGACATCTCGCGAACGAAAAGGAGTGAGGTTAAATGCAACAGAGTATGTGTGGTATCAGAATCAAGCTTGATCAAAGCGGAGGTCGAGATCCGGAAAGTGCATAGATTCAATGATCATGCGCCGACCCGGTGAGCGTGATATAGGTCGTGACTTGTCTCGTTCGATCGACGAGACCGCGGCAGACGACCCCGAGGACTCGGTAGAGTCATCGGCCGTGGAAGTTGGGCTCTCTGTCCTTGGAGTTTGGCACCATTTCTGCCGTAAATCAGTCAAGGAGAACCTGCGTTTGGGTTGCTTGGGCAGTGAGAGAGCAGGATTTGACTGGTGACTCCGAAGTGCTGGACATGCTGCATCGCTGGTCGGGTCAAGAGCAGGTAAAGGTGGGAGTGGCTTGTCGGATGACATTGGAGTGGTGGGTGTTGTAGGAGAGGTACAAGGCAATTCGGTTTGCTGTGGGGGGGATGGAGTGTAGATACCCAGCGAGTCAACGAATATTTCCTCGACAACGGGTTGAGGTGTGGGGTCGCTCCGCTTGAATATCAGTGATACACCTCTACGTAAGCGCCTTGAACTAAATAGACCACTTGATACACGGAGGCTCGTCGGGGTAGCGGACCGGTCCTCGGATTGTGACTGAAGCGCTGGAACTTGTGGAGAAGTATTCGAACGGCGTGGTTTGAGGACTTGTAGTACTTTGCTCGCCCGTATCCTCAAGCTTCCTCCCTTAGGAACAGTAGGTGGAGGAGTGTGTACTCGCAATGGGGACCTGGGTCGTTGTGGAAAGCCTTCCAGGTGGACCCTTCCGTTCGTATCAGCGAACACAACACGGTGGTGACGAGGGACGTAAGATTCGAGAATCTGGGAATCTCGCTGCCCACCGAGGTCGTCGTCAGATTTGTCCTCCACAGTGTATTGAAGGACAGTGCTGTCTCTTTTGCTGGGGCGACGAAACATAGAAGTGTGAGTTGTAGCTCCTGTGGTCGCCTTCCGCAAGCCATCGATCGTCCGTTCGAGCAGGGCAATGTCGGGCAGTGGAACGTCCAAGGAGAAAGCCGTGTCACCGTCAATGGCACACCACGTGACATTCCCTTCTTCTTCTGGACCTGTGACGTATATGCTCGGGATACTAGGTGTATTAAAAGGGCCGGTAGGTGCGAGCGAGAAGCTGAAGCGCGAAGGGTCGGATAAGGAGAGGCTAGAACGGCCTCGGAGTGCCCATAAGATGGGATGCTTCGAGCTCATAGTCGATTAATGAGCGTATTACTGTAAATTGAAGGAAATCTAGCTGGGAACGAGAGTTCAGCAATAGGGTCTCACTCCAATACAGAAACGCACAGCGAGCGGACGGTTCAAAGATGAACCAGGGAATAGAACTGATGTTTGGAGTGTATTGTAAGGCGGTTTGAGCACTCCCGCCGACGGGGACAGGCTGCAAGGAAAACGCGCAGTCGAGGAGGCAACTCGAAACGAGGACAAAACACTCCGACAAAACACTTCAAAACACTTCGCAATTCATAATGATGCAGGGATGCTCAGGGATGCTCAGAAGCGGGCCGGCCTTCAGACAAGCGCAACCTATCGCCGAACTCTCAGATATCAGATATTGTCACCCATCTCGCCTCCGAAATGTCCAACGTCCGAGCGAACAGCGTTCTGTCCTCCCGTCCGGGCTGGGGTTGACAGGCGATTGAAATATCTTTATACTGTAATGCTAAAATCATAACAACGTAACGGGAGGGAGTGGTGGTTGCTGGCGCCCCTCCGTTGTTGTTGTAACAGAGACCTTCGGTTGTGATAATTGAGATATTACAGTATAGATACACCCAATACAACCATGCTGAGGGATTCGGCATACCAGGTACGCTGCCCGGGTCTCCCTTGAACGTGACCTCCAGCACAGCACTGGTAGCTCGTCTCTCGTGTCCCCTGAGCACCAGAATCCATTCAATCGTCCATCTCCCCCGTCCCGTTGCAATCACTATCCGTGCTACCCACCATACGTTGAGCAATCGAACATATGTGGTGATTTGATTCAATGGTAGTCTAGCGTGAAATGGGTGAGGAGTCTGGAATAAACAGGACGGTCCACCGGTAACATGCTGGGCTCCACCCCAAGGGCACCAAGAGTACAGTACTTCTGTTTGTGCAGGTTGTGCTTAAAGACGGAAGGGAAAGGAGTGACACCGATACCGGCACCGAAGAGGATGGTGAAGACATTTCAAAAGGGAAGGCCAGCGATGCACACGATGGGGAGAGGGCAATTGCCGGAGTCCGGTGTGTTGAAATGAGGTCGAGGCTGTACACTCAGACCGGTCGTATGTGCCGACACCCTTCCACCAGCGATAGATATTGACCCTCAGACAAATCAATATTTACCTTACGGACACATCTCTGCACTCGTGCCATGTTTCACTGTCCAGACTTGATTTCGATCTAGACTAACATCATTGAGATCGAACCTACTTCTGCAGAGTACGTCAGGATATTTGTCCTCATGGATGTAATTCACTCATGGTGCATTCTTTTTACAGTCCAATGCCCGGCTCGGGTGATTTGCGACGCCTGCAACTCGGTGACTTCCTCAACGGTTAAATTCAGCTTCGCAAAGGAACACTTTTAGGCGAACACCACTGCATAAGGACTTACGAGCACGTAGAACGACTTCTACTAGGGCCCAACGATATATTAGAGTCGTTGTTCTTACACCCAGGAACCCGGGCCAGCTGACCCCCCTTTCCCTTCTTCATTACGCTAGAGGGACTACATGCGAAGCCCTTTGGGAAGTTGTGAGGTTATCTTCTCGATGAGAGCGCGCTTCATGAATTGCTCCTCTGCTAATTGTCTGGTAGTCTGTGTAGTAGCAATAGTCAGGGAGAACGGTATATATTTTAGATGGCCAGGGTGCTTTACCTTGAGGAACTTGTCTAAGTCTAATTTACCCGCGTTGAGCGCCCGATGGAGATGGTAAATAGTATCCTCAATCGCGTTGTCTTCGGCGACAAGGTTGATTAGTCTGCGCCACGAGAGCAAGTTCAACTTCCAGTCGCCAATGAACGGTTCGGACGTACTGGTTGTGTACGATATTGGTCGCACAAACCAATTCGTCAATCTCTGGCTCGCCTTTCCGCTCCAAATTGGCGATCGCGTTCTCGGCAGAATTCACAACCCCTGAGAGCTGATGTCGAACGGTCTGGCAAACACCCCTCACTGCTTCTAGCCGTGCCATCTCGTCCCGTACTGCGGGCTCGCCCTTGAGCAAATCGGCTTGCGCGCCCAGCAGCCGTTCGTTCTCTTGCCCGACTGATGTAGTCAGTGATGCAAGCTCAGTGGTGAACTTTTCGTGGAGATGTGCATGGAGGGCAATGAGCTCTGGATTAGGTGGCCGTGGTGGAGCAAATACTTGAGGCGGAGCGGGAGAAGCAGGGAGTTGCGAGTCGTCTGCGTCCATTAGGTCGGGAATCGGGGTTGGAGCTATGCGGGGTGGTTGCGGCGCTGGGTGGGGTGACTGCGTATACAAATATTGAGGCGGAGGTGGCGAAATGGTTGCTGGTTGCTGGGGGGTGGACTGATGAACAATGGGTGACATCCATGGTTGTGTAGGACGAGGTGGCATATGCACCGGGTGTTGGATTGAATTAGGCACTGGTGCTGGCGGCGGAGGGCCTGGAGTGTGTATGGAAGGGCGATAGGCATGGCCTGTGATCGGCGTGTTGGTCGATTCAGTGTGGATAGAAAGAGGTCTCCCATGGGCCAGTGCAGGAGGTAGCGGAGGTTGGGATAGCGCATTACTTTGACCAGCAGCGGGGAGTGGAGGGGTCGCCGGCGGCAAAGGTGGTGGAGGTCGATATCCAGGGCTTGTGACCGACTGGAAACAACATAAAGTAGACTTCATTATGAGAAGGAGCGACTTACAAGTGGCCTTGGTGGGGACATCGGAGGTCCATTGCTGCCAGGTCGTGGAGGCACTACTGGAGACTGGGAGGTAGATGGGATTGGCGCCCCCAACGTGGCAGATGGTGTCGTAGCAGGGTTTAGTGGAGGTTGCTTAGGCTTGGCATATAGCGGGGGTTCGCGAGAAAAATGATACTGCATTTCTTCCAGTAATGCCCTTATACTGCACCCCTACAGAATATAGTAAATCGTTACTAGAACTGGTATGGAGTATTAGATGTAAGGTGAGTTATACCTCATTCTTCTTTTCCCATGCTGACATATATGGAAACACACACCGCCCGCTTGGGTCGACAAAGTCGCTCTTCCTGACTAGCATTTCACTATTTGGTACTACGTAGACAATAGGAACTTCATTTGGATATCCGTGGGGGGCCCACATTTGAACCGGGATGTTGTATGACGCCCCCCGAAACGAGATCGGCAGAAGACCGTGGAGGCAGAGAAGGAGTTGCTGACGGCCATCATCATACGCTATAATGGTTGAACAAACATCAGATACGAGATTATGGGATCGCATGCACTCACTGTACACGTCGGTCTTGACTCTCAGCGTGGCATAAGCCGAAAGCGCCGCGTCCGCGTCCGCATAAACGCGTTCGTGGCGAGGGTATGATTGCACATTTTGTTGCAGCCAGTTCTGAACGACCGTTGAGGTCATTGAATGAAAACACGGGTGTGGCAGATGCCAAGTTTTGAACTAGACCATAACAGGCCAGACATATCTAAGCCCCTAGGGCTCTTGGAGGAGTTGACGGCTGTATTAATTTGCTTTCTTTACTACAGCCAGCCTGTTGGATCCCGTGATAAAGAATAGCCATATCCAAACCCCATCAAATGTACACACAAGCAACCATCACCAAACGGGTTCACCAGGCAATCTTGTCATTACATTCATTTCCTACTCTCCACCGAAATATCTGGCTAACCAAGTGCCCCAAAACGCGGCTGATAATCTAGATTTTTTCATGTCAAATTGTGCCCACATTACAAGTTGGCTTAATTGTACTAACTTAAAACTCTGAACATGCCAACCACCACACTTTCAGACCTGAACCCATGCTGCTATGATGTCTCGGACCCTAAGTCACCAAATATTATGAATGCCCTGTCAAGAAAGAGTCCACTACTCGTTTGTGGCATGAGGGGCGAGTAGATCATTGTTAATCAGTTAACAATATGTATTGAATCAAGCCTGATAAACCCTAGTATCTCTTCGCAAGACTGTCGGAATATTAATGTTCTCGTCCTAATTGTTATGGTCTGATTGTTTCCTATGGCAGCTGAGCTTCGGTCATATGCAGGTTCATAGACTGAGTCCCCACGCTTTTTGCGATCTTTGTTAGCCTCGTTTCTCGGTCTCGATGTTCCTTGCCTCATGTTTCTGGCGATACTACAATCCCTCTCGATTTGATACGCGCTTTGGGTTTCGTCTACTATATGTGGTAGGTAGCAGTACATCCTAATGGACAAGGGCTTTCCAACAAAGAGTTCTGTATGTCACTTTTCGCATTGATTCAGGCTCTTCAGGGTTCAGGATTTGTCTCACTACACCAGTGTGAGCACCAAACCTAACCTATTAGACGTCTAATCTAATAGGTAATGGGCTCATGACAAGTTTGCGAAGATTAACACTAGTATCCTGACAAGCCGTGACCCGGAACCGTGATCACATCTTGGCTCGTCCCTGAGGTTAACGCCTCGTTCATGGGCTAATTTACTCTGAAAGGTTTGGAGGTGATTTCCCTGCTTTTGGAGGGGTAAAATATGAGTCGACAACTCAATCAGCTGCTTTGATCGCACTGCAGTGGCGCCATTACGTTGTGCATATCTGCAGGCTCGGGTTTCGGGTCCTTTTCGGGTGTGCTGATCCCAGGTGCTTACGAACAATGTCCCGTGCCCCACGGTCCTAAGGGGTCCGTTCCTGTTGACCCTGCTGACTAAGACGGCATTCATTCAGTCCATATCTAATCAGCAATCTGGGTGGCGTCGCTTATCAGTCCCAAAGCGTCTAATCGATAAGGCCGAACACCGGTTATCGTGTTACGGCATTTTTCGGTACCTCGGGAATGTAAAAATATCGGCATATCAAAACCACACCCAATCTTATCGATTAACTCTTGAATTGGTGTCAACGACCCAATAACGGGGGACAGGGGTACATGCAGATACTGCAAGAACGCGTGTTACCGAAGTAACGAAGTATTTTTCCTTTCCATTCTGCCTCTTTCTCAACCCGATGCTGGATGGAAGCCTTTGTCCATCATTTTTCATTCTAGTTGCTAGTGTGTGGCAACGATGTGGGAGCAACCTCGTGCTCAGGGACCGAATTCTTCTCCGAGGCCGAATCGGGCTTGTCAGTGGTGGTGGGAGCGGCCTTTGTGGCGGCCCGCTTCTCGCGCAAGGCCCTTCCAGCAGCGGACTCCTTGCCCAAGATCTTAGTGCGACCCTGATGGTGTGGAGTCATTAGACAAGAGCCTCTCCCGCATGGATCCTAATCGAAGCAGCGACTTACCTCCTTCCACTTCAGGTAGACTAGAAGAACAATAGCGGTGAGCCAGTAGAAGACGTACCCAAGCACCGATCCAACTATGTTGTATCAAATTCATTGTCAGATTCACAGGGTGCTTGTTTTAGGAGACGGGGACCGACGTACGAGTCGCGCTATTCGTCCAGCCAAAGAGTCCACCGAAGATTGTCCATCCTGAGGTTTCGGGATTGCAACACTCAATATGCCAGACATTTCCGCGGACATCGAACGTGCCGGG